>JAEEGK010000608.1_pt1 | contig 89358 bp, 91 predicted proteins | sample 8958771 | NCBI WGS metagenome assembly JAEEGK01 (sample SAMN16246547, study PRJNA631951) | gut metagenome | biome: gut microbiome; feature: rumen; material: SC-attached | host: Bos | place: Iran: Karaj | collected 2018-10
TGCCAGCCTCCAAAACCAGCTTACAAGCCTCAGGAATCAACATAAAGAAACGCACGATACGCTCATCCGTCACTGTCACAGGACCACCAGCCTTGATCTGCTCACGGAACAAAGGAATCACACTGCCGTTAGAACCAAGCACATTACCAAAACGCGTCGTCACAAACTGCGTACGTGCCGAGGGACCACCCATCTGCGAAGGCGTGATAAAACTCATCTTATTCGTCAGAGCCGACAAGAACGACGAGATCTTCTTCTCTTTGATAGCCTGATCCAGACTCTGCACATAGATCTCACAGATACGCTTCGAACAACCCATCACGTTCGTCGGATTCACAGCCTTGTCCGTCGACACCATCACAAACTTCTTCACCCCGTACTTCACACTCAGGTCAGCTATCACCTTCGTACCGAAGATGTTGTTCAGCACAGCCTCCGAAGGATTATCCTCCATCATCGGCACATGCTTATAGGCAGCAGCATGGAACACGTAGTCAGGCTGGAAACGCTTGAAGATATGCTCCATATGAGCCTCGTTACAGATGCTCGTTACCACCGTCTCAGCAGGAATACCGGGGAATTGCTTCTCCATCATCAGACGGATATCATGCTCAGGCGTCTCAGCCTGGTCGATCAGCATCATAGCGGCAGGCTTGAACTGCGCCACCTGACGTACCATCTCAGAACCGATACTACCCGCACTACCCGTAATCAGCACACGCTGACCAGAGAGCAGTTCCTCCACTGATTTCAGGTCTACACGAATCTCATCGCGCGGCAAGAGGTCCTCCACACTCACCTCTTTCAAATGTACAGGATCAGTACTGGTGCCGTTAAGCTCCTCATCGTCCATCTCCTTGGCATTCTGGGCCATATAAATCTTGGCACCCGTACCAAGGATGATATCCTGCAGTTCCTGGTTGTTTCGGAACTCCTGCGTACGATAAGGCGACACAAGCACACCCTCAATATCATTGCTCTTGATGATCTCAGCCAGGTCATCAGAAACCGAGTACACCTTCTCACCCATGATCATCTGGTGCTTCGTGTTCTTGTGGTGGGTGATGAAGCCCTTCACCACATAACGCCTTGGACGCTGACTCTGGATATTCTTCGCCAGACCGACACCACCCGACATCGCACCATAGATAAGCACACGCACAGCACGAGAGTTCGAGAAGGCCACGTCGTAAAGCGTCTTCACAAAGATACGAAGCCCCCACATAAAGAGCGTCGCGATAATATAGATAAGGAAGATACTCGTTGTATTGAAATGGGCGAACAGATGGCCCGGCAACAGGTCCATACCATATTGCGCTATAAGCACCAGAACCAGTGACACAGCGTTGCCATAGGCTACACGCAGCAAGTCCACAAAACTCGCATAGCGCATAAAGCCCGAATACGTATGAAACAGCCTGAATCCCGGAATACTCAGGATGAGGAAACAGATAAGTGTATTCAGCACCTTCAAGGTATTCTCAAACAACAACACCGCACTATTGAAGATCCAATAGGTCAGCATACCACTGCAAATAATAATGGCACAATCAATCAACAGAATGCTCCAATACGGCAGTGAATTCTTTGTGAAATACCAATTTAATATCTTGTCAAACGGATTCTTCATTTCCCATTATTCTCCAAAATCGGGGACAAAGGTACGAATAAGTGAGCAAAATACAAAATAAAACGGCGTTTTTTTTTATTTTCGAGCGAAAGTACCTTCGAGACGCAGTCTCAAAGTTTGTGCAAATCTCGCAAAAAACCAAATTTTATTTGAGTTTTTTCGTGATGCAGCCTAATTTCGCCTTGTTTTTCAAGGCAGAGGTACGACCGAGACGCAGTCTCAAAGTTTGTGCAAATCTCACAAAACCTGATTTGCATTTTTTAACCACCTTTTATCAAAGATTAGCAAATAAATCATGAATATTCAATACATTTTAATAATTTATTAAATTACGAAAAATCCAAACGATTTTTCAGTCATTTTCGCACGTTAATTATTTATTAAACTACTATTTATATTGTAGTTTATACACCTAATGCACCCATTTGTTAAATAATAAAAATTACAACAGATTTTCGTCTGAAAAGTTTGTTTTGCACCAAATATTTTCTTACCTTTGCAATGTCCTTCAGAAATGATCGACAAAACCCGGCTGACGTTAACTCTTAAATCAACTATGAAGAGACTCAGCGGAGTCTCAAAAAAGGGAGGAGCGACCAAAACGTGTCACTCCTCCCTTATTCTTGCGCTCCCCTGGTGCCCAACAGTTAATTAACAATTATTAAGTGTCATCTGACACTCAATCACAAAAATAGTATGTACCTTTGCAAAATCATAAATCTTAGAAACATGAAGCGTTTAAAAAAATGGATAAAGCGCGTGCTGTTATGGGGAATAGGTTTCCCGATAGCACTGATACTCGGACTGTATATAACATCCGAAATCGTATACTTGATAATACCCGAAAAAATGGATACCATTTTAGATAGAGCCTTTACATACATCACAGGCATTTCCGATTTAGATAAAATGAATGAAGACTCGAAATTGCTGACCACCCAGTTGGATCGTAAGAATTACGATTCCGTCCATGTGATTTGCGACAGCCTGGAAGGCCGAACAAAACTCCCCCCCATCGACCTCCATTTCTATCACGGCGTTTCCTATATCCAGGAGAGAAAACCCAAGGTGGCAGAATACCAGTTCAAGAAAGGCATCGCCTCGTTTACAGGCAACGCAGAAGAATTGACTGCATACGCCTATTGCGTCAGACTGCTGGCGAAGCTGCTGATTGACAAACACGACTATGAGGGAGCTTTGAAGGTGTTGATGCCCGGCCTGAAAACCATCAAGGAACGTGAGGCCAATACGATCATGCTGTTGCCCAGCGCCGGCTCGAATCTCTACATAATGATGGGTAACTGCCTGGTGGCTATGGGGCGCTACGACGAGGGCGAACGTCATTACAAGGAGGCGATAGAATCATTCAAGCGCAATCAGTCGAGATATATGATTAGCTGGGACTTCGATACCGACACCACCTTCTTCGATACACAATTGGGGGATGCCGAGGAAGCCGCCAACGCCTATTTCAGCCAGCGGCAATACGACAGGGCCGAGCCATGGATGGCCGTCGCCCAGGACGTTTACCCCAAGCTCGAGAAATACTGCGATATGAACGGACCTTCAAAACGGAGACATATTTTCTATATGGCCCTCAATCAGGCCCGATGGCTGCATCATCAGGGTAAGGAGGCCGAAGCCAACAAGGCCTTCCAGACTTGTCTCGAAAAATTCAATGCCAGTTGGACGGATGTCCTGAGAGACTATGGACAGTACCTGCTCGAAGGCCACCATTGGCAGGAGGCACTCGATATGTATCAAAAACTTGACTCCACACAGATCGACCCGGCAAACCTGACGGTCGAAGACATCAGTATGATGCTCGTTCCGCAGTACAAGGCCTGGCGAGGGATGGGTAACAGCCAGAAGGCCCTCGCGATGTCCGACAGCATTGCCGGCGTCATCGACAGCGCCCTCGTGCGTCTGCGCAACAGCGACGCCATGGAGCTCGCCACCATCTACGACACACAGGGCAAGGAGGCACAGATAGCCCAGAAGCAGGCTGCACTGACCCGCCTCTGGTGGATTGGCACGTCCATTGTCCTCGGACTCATCATCCTGTCCTTCGTCATCTATACCATCTACCGCCGCCGTATCACGAGGATGCAGGCCGTCCAGGAGCGTATAGAATCCGAGCTGCGCATCGCCCGCGACATCCAGATGTCCATGGTGCCGAGTGTCTTCCCTGAGCGTGAGGGCCTCGATTTGTACGCCTCAATGACACCCGCCAAGGAGGTCGGCGGCGACCTGTACGGCTATCTGCTCTTAGGCGACAAACTGTATTTCGCACTCGGTGATGTGAGTGGCAAGGGCGTACCAGCCTCACTCTTCATGGCACAGGCCACGAGACTCTTCCTCACACTGGCCAAACAGGGGATGATGCCCGCAGAGATATGCGACCGCATGAACGACGCACTCTCTGGCGACGACAACGAGAGCGGCATGTTCGTCACATTCTTCCTCGGACTCGTCGACCTCACCACCGGTCACCTCGACTTCTGTAATGCCGGTCATAATCCCCCCGTCATTGGTGGCGGCGAGAGTCACGGCGATTTCCTGGAGATGATTCCCAACGCCCCCATTGGCCTGTGGCCCGGACTCGAATACAAGGGCGAGAGCATCGACACCATCAAGGGCCGTCCTCTCTTCATCTACACCGATGGTCTGAACGAGGCTGAGAACCCCCAACAGCAACAGTTCGGTGATGAACGTCTGCTCAACATCTTCCGCACCACCCGGTTTGACTCCGCCCGCCAGGTCATCGACACCCTCAAGGTCGAAGTCGAAGCCCACCGCAATGGCGCCGACCCCAACGACGACCTCACCATGATGTGCCTCCGCCTCTAGTGACCCAACGACACAAAAGGGTCAGACCTATGATGGTCTTAGTTAAATAATATGGCGAACCCGAAGGGCAAAGGCTGGAGAGCCATACCAAAACCTTTGCGAAGGGCGGTCTCTGCCCGTAGCAAATTAAGCCTCCCTTGAAAGGGAGGTTTGGTGGGTCGTGTTTCTTTGGTTCCTTTTCTTTGCGACAAAGAAATGAACAATTAACTCTGTCGAGTCGTGATTACTTTCGATATCGTTGTTCAATCACCTCCCAATCCACAATCTGCCAAAGCGCAGCCAAGTGGTCAGGACGACGGTTCTGATAGTCCAGGTAGTAGGCATGCTCCCACACATCGAAAGTCAGCAACGGCTTCAGTCCCTTCTGCACAGGATCCGCAGCATTCGTCTCCTGCGTTATAACCAGCTTCCCTTCCTTATCAGCCGACAGCCACACCCAGCCAGATCCAAACAGCGTAGCCCCCGCCTTTTGGAATGCCTCCTTGAACGCCTCGAACGACCCAAAGTCGCGCCCGATAGCCTCAGTGAGCTTTCCAGTAGGCACATTGTCAGCCTTAGGAGCAGAAAATTGCCCAAAATACAATTCATGGTTCAGTATCTGCCCGGCGTTATTCAGCACACCACTCGTAGCCTTACAAACGATTTCTTCCAAAGGTAATCCTGCCAACGGACTCCCTTCCAGCAGCCCATTCAGATTATTCACATACCCCGCAAGATGCTTCCCATGATGAAACTCCAGCGTCTCTCTGCTAATCACCGGTTCCAATGCATCCAGTTCATACGGCAATGCCATCAATTCAATCTTTCCCATATCATTATGTTTTTAGTAATTCCGCTGCGAAGATACAACTTTTTTCTCAATTTTCAACTTAAAAACGCCAAAATTCTCTAAAAATTCCCAAGATTTTCAACTCTTGATAATATCATAATACATAAATCACCATAAGCATAATGCTTACGTTTATCGAATGCTTACATTTTTTCAATCTCGCCACAACATATCTTTTATTTGTTCTTATGATCTTCTGTCAAAAAACTAAGAAGGCACCGCCCGACGTTGTGTCAAGCGATGCCTCTCTTCATGCGTTATATCCATACTTTATTTCAGCAGTCCCTGCGCAGAATACCACCAATGCCATTACGGTTCTGGTTGTAGTATAAAAGTTCATGACCGACTATGCAATAGTTCTAAGGAGTTCAGACGATTTTTGGAAATCCTCGTCTCGCTTTAAATCTATATTAAACGTCTGCAAGTCCGTACATAATTCCTGGAAATCGCTCACACTGTCACGATAGTTCTCCATGGCAGTATTCAATCCTTGGCAAAGAGGCGACTCCATAATTTTCTGATGCAACTGGTCCATCAAAATCAGAATAGGAGCAGAATGAGCCAACAGCTCAATAGTCTCCTGTACATCAAACTCCGTGAAGTGATCACGCACCAACTCCACCAGATTATTCGTCTCCTCAGTAATCTGTTCCAGCTTCTTGCGCACAACAATTACCATAATTTCTATGCCAAAACCTTCATTTTTTAGCATTATTTCCACTGATTCACCCTCTTACACTCCTCCATCAATGCCAACAGCTCATTGAACATTTTCACTCTTTCTACCTTCATCTGCACAGGGTTCGCAGCATTCGTCTCCTGCGTGATAATCAGTTTCACTTCACTATCGTCACCATAACCCCTGCCAGCACTGCTATGAATATACTCATCAGTGTACCGGCAAGTACATATTCCGTTTTCGTGGTTTCCTTGTCACCAAACCTGATAATCGACTTTGCTGCTATCAACAGCCCTATGGCATCATAACGCTGAAGCAGCACAAACACCAGAATCAGCCAACGCTCAATATCGCCAATCAGCGAACCGGCATTAAATCCGCTCGACTTTTCCTCTGGCATATTCACACTATAGTGCTTCAGTGTCAGCTTGATAAAGATATTCGCAGGTTTCCAACATACTAATATGGCAATGGCAAGCGCAACATACTTAGCAGGAATCTCAAACGGCATACTCCAATCATTCATCGAGCACCAAATCCAAGCTACCCCTACCATCACTGCAGCATGCAACAACTGATCCACTATAAACCATATCACATTATCCTCACGATACGACTTCCATATGTCTATAACGAAGTGAGTTGCCCCTATCGCCAAAGCACACCACAAAAACGCCCAATCCCATGATGCCAACCATGCCAGTGCGATCACGATTACAGCATGACTATAATGATACGCACTGCCCCACTTCTTGTCTCTCTTGTGTTTGCACGATTTAGATGTCTGCAACGCAAAATCCGCTATAAGATGCGCCAGCACAAGGCATAAAAACAAACTTACCCACATATATTCTTATACTTTAATTCTTCAAAATCCTTAATTGCCGTATTGACCAGCCCCCACTGCGCATTTGTCGACCTCGTATTCACCGACGACTGATAGATACCCAGTTTCTCACTAATCTCTACCTCTTTATAGCCTAGCAGTTTATAGAAGATGACCTCTGCTTGCTTGGCCGAATAAGTATCCACCAAGTTACTCAGTAAAGCCACATACGAATCTATCAGATTGTTTAACGACTCAGGGGCATCCATAATTTGGAAAGCCGTAAACACGTTTCCTTTCCTACTAATATCATCCAGATTTCTACCCGACATATAGATAGCAGGGCCATCGATGATATCATCTTTCTTATCTGCATATTTGATGTCACCGACTCCTATCGAGAATCTGATACCAAATCTCTGCAACTCCTCCTCACAATCCAATCCGCTTACTTCCATTTTCACAAAAAGCTTCATCAGAATTGCAATCCGGAGAGCTTCATTATATCTAGGCACAAAGCACTCTATGCTATCCCCTCTTACGATTCTGGCCCAAAATCCAGTATATACTTTTCCCAACTCATCCAAGAGCTGCCATAGACTCTTACGCAGTTCAACCAAGTCCTTTGTAGCCAAAGAGGTCGAACGCACTATATCCGCAGAAATTGTAGCTATCATACGCAATACATTATATCCGATTGCAAAATTATCTAATATTTCTTAGATAAACAAGAATTATCTATGTTTTTTTAGATATTTTATCATTATCGATACTACAAAAAAAGACCGACCAGATAATCTCCAATCGGTCTTCTGTAAGCCATCACTTTGACGTAAACTTGATTATCAGCAAGTTCTTCGACAAGCGAAGCGGCGGAGCCGAGCGACGCACAAAACAATTTCAGAAAAATTCACTTGAGTTTAAAAATTGCCCGATTGACAGAGTCAGGCCGCCTCTTTTTGCCCTTCACCATCGTCCTTGGGAAGAGGCTTATAATTCTTGCGTCCCGTTGGTAGCAAGCGAGCATAGCTCGAGCGGCATGGGATAAGAGACTTGTAATCGGTCTCACCCTTCATCAGTCTGGTCAGCACATCATTGATGTAATCAAAGAAGTTCAGATCATTGAGCTTACAGCTTTCATACAGCGAGTACATGAAGGCTATGTTCTGGGCAGCATCATGACTACCAGAGTGCAGCCAGTTACGACGGCCCATGGCTATGTGGCGGAACATACGCTCCGCAGCACTGTTTGAGAGTTCTATTCTACCATTTTTAATGAATGCCTTAAAGGCTTTCTCGTCATCTAATATATAATTAACGGCATCGTTAACCATTTTCCCATAGTCTTCAGCCCGCCGTCGCATCTTATGAAGGAGGAAGAACAGTCTCGTCACAAGCGGCCTGCTGTGTATCCTTCTAAATTCCTTCCGTTTCTTGAAGCTCATGTCCTTTGCCTGACGCTCAATCATGAACAGACCATTAATAAGGTCTATTATCTGAGCCATGCGCTTGTCACTGATATAGGCATTGACAAACTTGTGGCGAGCGTGAAACCAGCAGGCAGCACGTACAATATGGTATTTCTCCAAGTCCTTGACTATGGTCTCATACAGAGGAGCTCGGTCTGCGTTCTTCTCCTCGTTCCAGCTGCGGACTATTATATGTGTGCCGTCATTATGAGTGTACACAGAAAGTTTGATGGCATCCTTCATTGGACCAATGACTTAAGATAATTTTCATACTCTTCGGATGACATATTCAATTCTGCTGCCCTCTCGCGCTTCTGACGTTCTAAATCTGCATTTCTGCGAGAAACCTCCTCACGCATCCCGGAAACAGCCTCCTTGATTTCGTCAAGACGGGCTTGATATCCTGCATACCACTCCCTCCACTCATCAGGAGTAATCTCATTACACTCCAGACGCCTTTTCATCAATAGCATCTCATCATGCATAGCCTTCATATCTGACATGCACTCACCATTGTCATCGAGAGTATATATCTTATTCATTATTATATTGCAATCTTAGTTTGGATAGCAGTAGACAGCAACTGCATACAGGTTATTACTCTTAATCTCAATACTGTCACCATCAGGACTCTGAAGCTGTAACATCTTAACCTCCCAGGTCATCTGCTTTGGAGTTTCTTCCTCCAGCGAGAGGGATATGAAAGAGTGCTGCGGCTGCTCCACTGGCTTTGTTGCAGAATAGGTTTTCTTGAACTCCATGAGCCAATTGTAGTCCACTGCTTCATCCTTACCGCTCGGCTTTGCCGCTTGCCACCAACGGGACGCAAGAATATTACGCAGGCTCCTTCCATTACGGTTCTGGTTGTAGTCCTGCATTACTTTCTCAAAATACTCTCTTGTCTCCATAATCAACTGAAATTTGAATTTGGCGACAAAGGTAAATATTATATTTTGAATGACCTTACGCTAAAATGATGGCTTACACTCCATCCTCCAGAAACAACAGAGAATTATGAACAACGGTTTTATATAATGAGTTTTCAAAAGTATTCATGAGTTATAAGCTCTGTGACATTCTACCCTCATTAATTTCTCTTGCATTTTAAATCTTAACATGCCACTAGATGTAACACCTTCTTTAAGGTAACTGGCAAAGTTCACCACCTCATCAGAAATGAACTCTTTCACATATCCTTTATTCAATGCATATTCCAAAATTGTTAACGATAGTGTACTCAATGCATATGAAAGGAGCGGAAGCACTTTAAGTACAAAAGTCCTTGCCTCAACTAATAGTTCTGGTTTAGCAGGGTCCCCTATTACGTTATTCATCTCCAAGAATGTAGCCCCTTCTACAAACATAAGAAGCAGTGTCTCCATTCGCTTGATTCCTTCCGCTGTAAAATCTCTATTTTCCCCTCCCTCAAACAACTTTCTCATCTTCTTTACTGTTGTGTCAGAAAAGAACAGATGCTCAAAAAGATGTGGTGCTTCGGCCAACCAAGAACAATAGAATCGAATAAGATCTTGCACTGAAGATGATAATAACTCATCCATATCTGTAGAATCCAGTTTACTCTTAAAAGTCTGAATTACGCCTGCTGTCACTCCCGTCTTAAAGGAAACTTCTTTAATCCAAGATTCCTCTGTTTCTTCATCACTTACCAAGTCTGCTATTTCAAAAATCTTCTTAATGCGTTGCTCTACAGCTTGTTCTCTATTCCTTGTTCGCAATCGATATGCAAACAAAGCATTCGAGAACATTTTCTCTCCATCCTCCTTAAAACTATTGATTTTCAAAAGTGTATTATGTTGAATCGAATCAACACTATTCGTTGTCAACACGTCAGCCAACATCTTGTTGATAGGGTCATCTACTGTCAAACACTGATCTCCTTTCGCAAAAATTTCATCGGTAATGGCATACCAATCCCTACTCGTAGGGGCATCTTGATAACCTATCACATGGCTTGGAACAAGTATAGAGGCCCCTTGGGAACTAAATCCTGCACGACCCGCTCTTCCTGTTGCATTTAGTATTTCTTCAGCACTTATCATCACTGGCCTTCCCTTATCTTGGTCAAATCTCATTTCACCTGCAATGATAACAACATCTACAGGAAGGTTTACACCTTGAGCCAAGGTTGGTGTTGCAGCCATAACATCTATGGTTCCTTTGAAATAAGATTCCATCACCCATCTTTCCTCACGCAATAAACCCGCATGATGAACTGCCACATTCATTTCTTCGGAAATATAGGAGTATTGTGAACCTCCTAGTTCTATACTAATACTCTTAAATAACCTTTTATCTCTTGATGTCGGTGTGGCTGTGCGTAAATTCAAGTCTTGTATTTGTTTAGCGAGTGTCAGAGCAATGGATGGTCTGTCAATAAACACAATAGATTTCATTCCAAGGGATGCAAATTTGGCAGCAAGTTGCATGGAAACCGCATTCTTATTCGAACTTACATACCAATTCTTATCAGCAGATAGAAACAACTTTTTGTCCAACAAAGGAACTAGATAAAAATCATCCATATTACTAGAATCCCATTCGCTCTTCAGTGAGAACAAGCAATAAGGTGTGGCCTTCATCATTTCTTTATCTGCTTTCCCTGGGGCTTTAGTTTTCCCTCTACTTCTTGCTTCGTCCAGTATTGTTATCAGTTCATCAATCTCTCTTTGCTTATACATCAAGCATCCTTGCAACTGACTGGTAGGTTTCCACGGCATAGAGAGGTTTAAGCATTCGCGCCCAGTTACATCACTTATCCAGTTCGATATTTCCTCCCCATTCTCTACCATAGCTGATATTAGCACATAATCAGCATTAGGCCTTCGCAAAAAGAAAGAGAGCAAACATAACATAGCTCCTAATGATCGATGATCTCCGCCTTTATCTTTACTACTGATTATATGGAATTCATCCATTACAACTAGCTGCACATCGTCAAAACGGCTAGGATTTAGCGTCATTATTGTGGTACAGCGTTCTGGAGTCATCACCCATACTGGTGCATCCTCTTCTTGTAACGTAGTAAACTCCCCTCCAAAATACAATCCTTCCGTTTCTTCAATTCCAAGTAGTGTCGTTATATTCCTTACAACTTGATATTCGAGTGCATGTGTAGGTACTATATATACCACCCTGCCACCGGAAAGCACAGTCTGTATTATCTTCAACTCAACAAGGGTTGATTTGCCCGCACCAGTTGGGAATGTAATAACTGACGAGATGCCAGGAATAAGGAAGCCCTTGTTGATGGCATCCAAATGGTTATCCCATAAATAAGGTCTCTTATGAGCTATTTTGCGTATGGTTTCGCTCCAGCGCTCCTTGACAACTATCCTACTTTCTATTTTTACAGTTGCATGTTCTATCAGTATTTTTGATGCCATCTTCAGCAAACGTGAAAGTCTGTTGAGGCTGGGATAGACGTGTCTTAAGGGTGATCGCTGAAAATGAAATGTAAATAATGACAGTTCTGTTACGATGTCAAAGTAGGTGGCATCGAACTCTGTATCGTTCCCAGAAAGTACTCTGGCTAAATGAACAATTCCTCCCGTCAATGTCTTCCACAACAAAGATTCCGCCCTTTCTTCAATACTGTCGGCATTTTGAACTTCTTTGTCTGAAATGGCAATAATGCTTCCTAAACGCCCTTGTGCCAAATAGCATAAGGCCATAACGAAATCCTTGCGCGACGGATTATCTATTTCGTTCCATTTGATATACCCTGCAGTTTCTTCCGCATCCGCAAAATAATGTCCTATGATGAAAAGCAGTAACGCAACTAGTTCTGGTGGCGCATCATATTTATCAATGGCTACTGCACTTGGTTCAGCAATTTTTGCTAATAGTTTATGGCACATAGCTGCAACATATGCAATAGAACTGTTTAAAGACTCAAATTGTCCAGACTCTAAATAAACCTCCAAAGCCAAAGACAGTTTACCTAAATATTCTCTGTCCTGTTCAAGTTCTTCAGCAGGAAATTGAAGCACATCGCCCGCATACTTTGTTCTCATGCCAAGAATGTGGGCATATATCTTAGAAAGCATCTGTGGCAGGTGGTCAATGTCAACACCATCCACAGAGGGTATTTCTTTAATATAGTCTGCTGTTACGCTATTAAACATATTATTGCTTTTTGCTTTCCAGAATGGCAACTACACGCTCACTCAAATCCTGCATCCATTCCCTCATCTGGGTCAGATAGATTGAAGCCCCTTTTCTTCGTTCCACATCTCCAATAACAACGGCATCATATCCCTTAAAAAGACCTTGACGCCCTTTATCAGTATTATGACATGATTCACGGGTTATACCTATACGATAAGTCCAATGATCATGATTAGCAAATGAAGGGCTCAACTCTATATATAAATCGCGATTGTTTACCGGGGAAACGAATTGAGTTAATTCTGACTTCAGTTTATTATCATATATATGCTTTTCGTAGTCCTTAAATTCAGGCAACACTTTATTCCTTACAAAATCACGGGGATTAGTCGTACATTTGTCCTCTGTAATAATAATCCGTCTTATCTTGTTGTCTGCGGTCAACACCATTGCTAATCCATCAATACCATGCTTAGCCCGTGCATCATGTGGGGCAACCATATGGATTGGGCAACCCGGATAATCCTGATGCAATTTGATGTTCAGTGCTATCCACGACATCATCTGAAACAGCCATCCATCCCGATGGTCTATCAGCGTTTCATTATCAGCAGGAACAACTAACCTACTTATCATATAGTCAATTGACCCATTGTCTGATGGCATTTCTTCTGGTGCGAGTTTCTCTATAATCATATAGACATGCCCATATTCGCCCAGCACCAACTGAGCAATCCATTCTGCTAGTTGTTGCTTATCCACAACCTCATAGTCATCATCGACGACCAAAGGGGAAAGGTCTGTTCCTATAATTCTAATTGGGTATGCCATAATTACATTTTATCATTCACCCTTCACATCCATTCAATACTCCAGCGACAGCATCTCCTTTGTCAATTGATTCACTCCGCTTACGTCCTGTCTCACCTGCTGAATTTCTTGCTGAATAGCCTCATTATCAAAATTCAATTTCTCCAAGATATAATGGTGCCTGTACTCAAACTCCTTGAACAAGTCATCCCAAGTCAGAGCATATATTTCGTAACGGTCTTGAATATTCACAAGATACCGCTTGTTGTAAACCTTAAAGCTGTCATACTTGTCAGTGACGTCCTTGTCTAGTGTTTTCCCCACTACAAAGAATTTCCAAATTCTGCTTTGAGCATTGAACTTTGGATCATTCTTTATCAGTCTGAAATAATCCTCTGTCTGCCTATACTCTTTAATACCAATCTCAACTGATGGCCGTTTTAGTTCCACTATGATGTTGTCCTCCAGCATCGACGATGTGTTTGCATCGTTCACCATTCTCTTCCTCGCCAAGAAAATATCAGGTCTTCTATTCTTCTGCTCGTTGTCAATAGATACGTCTTCTGGTTTCTCTTTTCCATCGAGCACATAAGTATAATTTGCCAGAGCCTTTTCAAAAGTCACGTCAGCTGAAACCAGATTGAATTGTTCCCCAAACAGCCAAAAGCATTTCTCCATTATCTTTTGGATGTGATCTCTCTCCGTTGTAAACTTTTCCAAATCATTAACCAGCAATTTCAGTCTCTCAATAGCAACCAGACGATTATGCATCATGTTTGCCACTTTGCTGATGTTCTTGATAGAGGTCGTTTTTAAAACATTGTAAAGTCCACTCCTCTCTTCTTCCGTAAGTGTAACGATATCTTCCAGAATACTCAGGATTTTCTCTCGCTCATCTGAACTCAAAAGGATATTCAAGAATGCCACAAGTGTTTTTGACTGGTCCTCGTTCAATCCATTGAATATTTTTGGTTGAATAGAATATATCTGCTTGATGGTTTCTATTAAGTCCTGTTTACGGCTTTGGTCATATATGTCTTGCTTAAAACTCGGTAATATTCCCTCACGTTCATACCCGTTTACCAACTTGACTGCTGCAACCTCCTGTACAAAACCCTTTTCCTTTTCTTCCAGCAGCTTCTTCAGTTTCTTTTGCAGCGACTTATATACCCCGTCTGCCTGATTCTTCACTCCATCAAACCGTTCTGAAGGATTCTCTTCGTATTCAAAATTATCAAAATACGCAGACTTTACATATATGCTATGATAAAAGCCCGTTGTCTTGTTATTAAATGAAGTAAGAGTCTTAAAGTTCTCATTCAGATTAGATTTCATCATGTAAAAATAGAACTTATCACTTATTCTCTTATTCCATCTAATATAGGTTACATCGAAATGGCTGTTTTCTATATCCATTGGAATATCATCCGAGTCTGCAATGATATCATCATAAGCCATCTCAATTCCATTTATTTTCAACGCTACGCCCTGTGCTTCTTTCAAGTATAAGAACCACGCGAACTGTTGTTCTAAGTACTCATAAAAAGACTCCTGTTCCAAATTATCAACCGAAATATCATGCAGATTGATGAATTTGACTTCTGTGCCTGTTGAATAAACGGTTTTGTCTAGAGTCCTCTCCTCTGTTGTTTCATACGAAGATAGATCCTGAACATCAATTGATATGGTATATTCTTTTAACTCATCTTGCTGATTCAAATACCTGGTAGTCCATTCTGCACGATAGGCAAACTTCTGGAACGAGAATCTGCCTTTTCCTTTCTTACCATGCACGTCTGAAGTTCGCTGATATGTTTGCCTCTTTTGGGAATCAAGAAACTGTCCAAATGTATACTCAAGCAGGTCTCTTCTGATACCTTTACCATTATCAGAAATAATCAAATATGCCAAATTCCCCAATTCATCAGCCTTCTGATACTGAATATCGACGACCTTTGCCTCTGCATCAAAGCCATTCCAAATATACTCAACGATAGCCTGACGATAATCATCAGTTAATCCGGAATTGATTACGCTTCTGCTGCTTGCAGATAGCTTATGCTTTACGTTATTAGTAGCCATATTTCGTATTATGACATTATTCTCTTCGTCTCTGTGCTCACAGATTACCCTGTAGACTTATTCCTTTTCCCCAACTGCCGCCAAAAACAAGAAAGAGCAAAAAGCCCAAACACCTTTCACCAAAGCCATGATCTTTCCGCTCTTCATTTCACGTTCATCACTTAGTAAGAATATCATCCTCCCCCAACGGCTCATACGCCCCGTCCTTCGATTCAAAAAGTACCGACCCGCTCTCCAGGCACTCCAGCGAATGCCACCAGTCTTTCTCTACCACAAGCATGCGGTTTTCGCCATTCGCGTCAAGCAGAACACGCTCTGTCTCGTTGCCATTCTCGTCGTAGAATATCCAACGGATCTTTCCACGAATAACGACAACTGTCTCCGAGCGTAAACCACCATATGAACGTAACCCCGATTTTACGGGCATTACCGCTAACATGATTTTTTGAAAAATTTTATCTGATTGTACTTTGCGCCACTTGATAGTATCAAGCGACCTTTTTTTCCTGCTTCTTTCCAGGTGTATAATAACACGGGATCATTGACCTGTAGTCATCATCGCCATTCATCATACGGGTCAGTATGTCCTCAACATACTCACCAAAATCAATATCGTTCATCTTGCAGCTCTCATACAGAGAGTACATGAAGGCAATATTGGTCGCAGCGTCATGGCTGCCAGAGTTCAGCCAACACCTCCTACCCATAGCCGCTCGAACTTGTTCGCTTATATGAGCGTAGCGAGTCTTAAGAATGTGACGAAAAACGGATTCGACCGCATTGTTATGCATTTCTATTCTACCATCATGAAGGAATTTCTTGAAAGCTTCCTCGTCATCGAGTATGTAATTTACCGCTCGCATGACCAGTGCCCCATATTTGTCTTTTTCAGCTCTTATCTTCTTCAGTAGGCTCATTATCTTGCCCACTATCGAAGCACTGTATTCCAATCGGAACCGATGTCGCCTCTCTGGCGTGTAGTTTCTCGCTTTGGCCTCACGCTCTATCAGGAACAATGCATTAATAAGCTGTATCAGCACCAGTACGCGATGGTCAGAGACGAAAGCGTCACCAGATAGTGGGCTTCCTTCCTTATAGAGCATCACCACCAGTTTCTTCTCCAGTGACAAGGCGGCATGGATATACTCCGTATTGTACTTGAAGTCATCTTCCTTGCTCTTGCGGCTGCGTACCAGTATGCGGGTCTCATCGTTCTGCACAAAGTTGCAGCTTCTTATCACTTCCAGCATCAGTACTTCCAACCGTGTTCTGAGGTAGTCCATTATCTGATGGATGTATTTGTTCAGCGTAGATTGTGGGAAGTGGCACTTCATACTCTCAAGCATCCTGATGACATTCTCCTCACTCAAGTAATAGGCAAACTTCGACTCGAAGTAGAAACGGCAGAAGCTGGGCATAAGCGGATTACCCTCCACGATGGTCTGCGGCTTTTTGCCAAGCTATTACTGTTGATGTCTATGAATCCTCCGTCGGGACTCTCAAGCCGGAGGTGAGATACCTGCCAGACTGGCTTGGGTTGAGTCTTCTCCTCTTCGATGACCAAGGGAATGAAAGACTGAGGGTCTGGTTCCGATTCCTGGACTGGCTTTGTCTCATTGGGATATGTCCTTTTGTATTCCTGCAGCCATTTGTAGTCAATGCCTTCATCCTGGCAGTACTTGCGGAGGCTGCGCCCGTTTCGATGCTGGTTGAAGTCCTGCATCACTTTTTCGAAATATTCCTTTGTCTCCATACTGTAATAGTTTAAACGGAGGCAAAGGTACATCTTTATGTTGATATCACCTTACGTTCATATGGTGGGTTACAATTCATCCCCCAAACTTCCCATCCTTACTTTCAAATGAATCAAATTCGTTATTCCTTCGTTCTACCCAAGCTCTACCCATACTCTTTGAGTAAGCCTAGAGTATGCCTGCAAGCAGGCTAGAAGCAGCCTAGAGTATGGCAACACTATACATCATCATCTTTATTCACAATTCGTTCTGGGAGCGCACTTGATTTGTAGTTCCTCGCTTTGTCCAACTCTAATCTGTTACTTCTTGAATAAAATTTAGCCATACCAGCCAAATAGAGTAACTTGGTGTTGCCAGCATCTTGTTCGGACATCACATCGAAACGCCACTTATACAAGAGCAAATCCAAAGTATTTCCAAAGTAGTAAGAGTTTCTGTCCGCTTCTGCCAAATATTTACGCACGTTCTCAGCCCATTTATCCGGCTGCTCGCTAACTACGATACCTATGAGCAGGTGTTTCGCAATAGGATTTATAGGATTGTTAATCTTATCATATATCAAATTGGCCAGTTTGGCTGAATAAATATCGTCTTTATACCATGACAGCATATTGAAAGGAATAGAGACAATGACATCCACCAAGCGTTCATCGTCTGATATATTGCTGTCACTAAATGTTTCATCCAACTGAAGGCTGAAGCCATCATAACCAGCCACGCCATCACGAGCCAATGCAGGAGCCATAAGGTAGATGACTTTTACAACAGCAAGCCATGCCTTGGTTATGGAATCAAATAGTTCTTCTTTCAGTTCTGGACGAATATAGTCACTGTTGCGCATAGCTTTAGACGCTATACCAATCATCTCCTGCAGATAGGAAACGGAGTAGTTCTTCATCACATGGTAAACATCCTGATGATATGGTCGCGACGGATTATAGTTTTTATCTTCCCATGCATCCTTTATTCTGTCGGGAAGTTTTGACTTCTGGAGATTGTCCTCCAGCTGCTGAATCACATTTTCAATCTGCGCCTCGTTCCTCTTCATCTTAAGCCGCTGGAATGGATTGACATCTTCAGGGATTCCCACTTTCGACTCTACACTCTGAGTAATATTCTGTATGTCTTTTATCAGCAATTCAGCGGCATCGTTACGCGTACGGTCGCTACCAGTATAGAACTCCATGATCTCTGGATAGTGGGCATAGTTCTCTTTATCGAGGATGATCGATGCAAACTCCTGGGACTTGGTCATCCGCATTGCTGCAAAATAGTAAACCCAGAAAGCAAAACGAAAACTGAAGAGATGGGGTTCGTACTGACAGAGTATCTGGTTGTTCAGCAGGATATCAAACAAATAACGATAGTCTAGCGTTATCTTCTGTGCATCGCAGAATTTCTTTGAAGCATCAAAGAATTCTTCATCGCTGAAATAGTAATGCTCCGTACGTATAATGTGTTCGCAGATATAACCAAGCACAAACTCACAGTCCTTTACATCAGGAAGAGATTTGTAATTAGGCACTGTCTCGTTATCGAAAATGATAGAGAGCAGGCGCTGAATCATGGCCGTACGGTTGACGGGGTTGTCGTCAAACGATTTGTTGAACACCTCCAATAGCGAGATACAACTCAACGGTGTACGATGCATATTGAAGTTGGTAATATCAGCATTCAGTCGTTTCAGCACCTTGTCGTTCTCATCAATCCGCATCTTCTGGTTGTAAACCTCTACCATTTTACGTACCTGAAAAGTCTGCAATGGTGCCATGAACAAATTGACAAACGAGAAATCCTGATTGGAGGTAAACTCTTTTTCTATAAGGCTTTTCTCCAACATCGAGCTCAACAGCATGATGGGTATTTCAGGATACTTAGCCAAAGTGAACGTCAGGATTTCCTTTGAGTCTTTGTTCGACACATTCCAATTGTCGAATACTATCCATCGTACATCCTGTGGTTTCTTCTCAAAAGTAGCCAACTGATTTTCGAACAGTTTCTCCGGTTTTCCTTTCTTATACAGGGCACAATCTAAAAACAGACCAAACTTATTCTTTTCACGCCATAAGCGCAGCAGGAAATGCCAGGCAAACGAGGTCAAGCCATATTGGGCTGGCGTAACTATCTTAATACGTTTAGGTTCCTCATTAAGGATGTTGTCCTCAGAGAAAAGCTTTTCCTTCTTGAGAGTAAACGCTCGGTCAAAACGCTCCACGCTAAAATAGCGGTCCAACCATACCAGCGACTTGTCGCCATAGACAGCCATCGAATCGTTGAGGCGTTCTTCAAAGAGGATAGTTACCTTATCCTTGATGGTTGCCTTTTGCTGTTCTATATTCACAATACCGTCTTCCTCTTCAGTAAAGCTCCCACCAGGGCGGAAAGCATTACGCTTGTCATTCCACTCACGATAGGTAATCTTCTTTACACCATCGGTATCCAGTTCAATGATGCTGTAGCCAAGGGTATCTTTCTTATCAGTGAACAGCTGGGGTGCCATACACCAGATGTAGGAATCCTTGCCATTATTGTTGCATAATAAATCCTGCTCGTGGCTATGTCCGGTAAGAACCAGATCAAAATTCTGCTTAACTATCTTCTTCAACTCTGCAGATGCCCAGTTGGTATAGTAATCGAAAGGATGGTGCATCAAGAGTATTTTTTTCTTCTTGTTATTGCTCACCCATTCGTAGAGTCTACGGGTATCTATGCACAAGCGTTTATCGTCTTTCTGAAGCAAGGGGTAGTTATCATCCTTCACGCCTGCAAACGAAGTAAGTGCAGAATTAAGACAATATACACTCCACTCGTCATTCAGTTCCACAGGATAGCCAATCAGGTTGAACCCATCACGCTCCAACCCGTGTATCATGTAGTCATTGTACTGAAGGAATTTGTGTAGGAGCAGGATTCCATTCTCTGAATTAACAAACGTGTTAAAAGAATCCTCCGTAAAGTTCTGGCTCACTACAGGGCCATATACAACTATATTCTCCTTTATCCACGCACGATGTGCGTCATGGTTCCCGGGGACACAGATGATATTCTTCTTTTTGACCCCAGTAGCCATGATAGGCTTGATGAATTGTTTATAAAATGCTCGGTAGATATCCGGAGTGTCGGGATTCTTCACCAAATCACCTCCAAGGCACACAAAAACCTCATGGTCGTTCATAAGCTCTTTCTGCTTCTTGAAGTCCTCCAAGAAAGCGTCCATCACTAATCCTTGGTTCTCAGCCTTGTCTTCCGAGAAATGAATGTCTGATACAAAGAATATAGCTACCTTCATAATTTCCCCTCCTTAATTATGCTTGTTTATACTTATTCTCTACAGCCTCTACCAGTTTGATGGCATATTTCCAGTTGTCATCGGTCTTATACTCGGTCTTCCCCCAATAGTCAACGATGGTCTGACCGGTGGTAATATCAGCCATGATATCCTCGCCCTTCAGACAATTATATATCTCGTTACCAAATTTCGTCTTCTTTACGAAAGGATTTATCGCATCAGCAGCTACACGTAGCAACTGTACATAGGGCTTCAATTTAATTTTGTCACGATCTTTCTCAAAAAGTTTTAGCAACTGATCCTGACCCTGACCGTAGTCAGCCCTCAACTCTGCTGAGAACAGACGTTCGAAGAAAGCATCCAACTCACCCACCTTATGCCCGTGGGCTATCAGCGGTGTAAGTTTGCTATTGTATTTCTTTACGAGATTCAACACTCCATCTACCCTCTCCTGCACTTTTGTCCCATGACGAGAGCCATTGAAGCGGCTCTCAAGTATAGGATCAAAATAATCCTTCATTGCGTCCATTAAGGCGAAGAGTGCTTGCAAGTTCATTTCCTGCTCTTCAGTGAGGTACACATCTTTACGAATCAGATAGTTCGAAACCTTATCTTCATCTAGCACCGGAAAACTGTTTTCACCATCCAGTCTTATAAAATACAGGAACATGGCAAACAATTCATCGTCTGCCATGGGTTTGGCATTTGCTGGTATCTGGTCTTCTGATGGATTGGTTTCTTCTTGACTAAACAACGTACGCAGTTTACCCAGCAGTTCCTCTTGATCGTTTTTTGCGAGTTTCAGTTGCGAGAGTTCCCCTTTGGCGGTTAATTCTAGCAATCGCTGTTTAAGATAACAGAACTGTCCTTTTACGGTCTTGCTATCTGGCATACAGCAGAAATACTTGTAGTTTGTCAGCTCTGTCTGCACTTGCGCCTTCTTCGTTGAATCCTCCAAATAAAGCCGCAGGGCTTCTTTGCGTTTTTCTTCTGGCCAGTCCACTGGCATTATAGCCAACTTCAGCAGATGCTCATACACCTTTTGTAACGCCATACGGAAGGCATCCACCATGTCCGAAGACTTCATTTTCAAGATAGCCCTGAAAGGCTCCAGTATCTCCTCATCAGGCAATGGCATAGAGCCTTCCGCACTGTCATCCGGAAGTTTATCCAAGTGATAACCGAAAAGCTGATTCACAATAATGGTAAGGCGTTTAGCCCTACCTTCCGCAAAGAAGTTCTTATCTTCTACTTGGTATTCTACCCCACCAAGCTGTTCTATCCACTGCTGTATCTCCTTCAGCCAGTTGTCAAACTGGAAGCGAACAAAGAAACGGATATCCATATCCGCCTGCATACGATAGTAACGCGACGACAAACCGCGGGCTATGTTGTAGGCCTCCAAAGCAAACAAGAACATATCGCTCCGATGGCGAAAGATGGGCATATTGCCACTCGCCATCATAAACTGCAAGTGCTCAAGTCTGGCTGTTATCAATTTTGTCTGGTCTTCTTTCATACAAGTTATCTTGAGGTCATCGTAGACTGGCAGTCTACAGATATCGTAAATTACTGATTATCAATACTTATATAATAGATTGTTAAGAGACGTAAATAGATTGGGAAGACGGGCAATCCCTTATTTCCTTTGCAACCAGAATCCGACGAAAACCGCATCCCGGGTAGCAGTTGACAGAGGATTTCACTGAGATAAATAACAAAAAGTATGACAATTAAAAAATGTACGTGTATGAACAGTAACAATTCATTATCACCGCATTTCGAGCTCCGCGAATTTGTCGTCAGTCAGACGGCTCTCGATCATGGGCTTGACAACACGCCTCCCGCTGAGGCGGTAGAGAACCTTCGCGCTCTCTGCGTTCACACACTGGAACCGCTTCGTGAGGCCCTGGGCTTGCCCATCATCATCACCAGCGGCTACCGTTGCAAGAAACTCAACCACCTTCTGGTGAACCACTCCACGAAGAGCCAGCACATGAACGGCGAAGCAGCGGACTTCTATGTGGGCTGGAACGGTCCCGAAAATGAGAAACCCTCACGCTGGGAACTCCTCATCAAGGCCTTCCGCCAGATCATTACGGATGACAGCATTGCTTTCGATCAGTGTATCATCTATCCCTCTTTCATCCACGTGAGCTACGTGCGTTCCGGTCACAAGAACCGCAGCAAACTCACTCGCGGTTTCGGTAATGGCAAGTATGCCGCCCTGACCCGTGCACAAGCTTTAGCGCTGGAATAATTTTCCGCTCGACCCGAAGGGGCGCTTGCTACCAACGGGAAGCAAGAATCTTCAATTTTCAATATTTAATTTTCAATTAAACATTTAGAATTTATGGCACAGATTAAACAAGTCGGCATTGGCCGCAAATCAACCGGTACCATCGACGGTATCACCTATTATGTTCGTGGTGGCGTTACCTACGCCCGTAGTACTCCTAACATGCCCGCCAGTGTTTACAACACCCCTGAGGCAAAGCTGCGTCAGGCCATCTTTAAGATGATCCAGATGCACCTGAAGCACCACCTGCGTACCATCAAGCAGACCTTCACGCCCAAGGGCAATGGTAGTGCATCCAACCGCTACTACAGCCTCAACAGTAAGGGCCTTTCTGCCGCACTAACTCCTCTGGCTGAGCTCTATCTGGAAGGTCAGGATGTCACAATCACCGATGTAGAGGCCGCCATCAGCGCCTACGCTGCTGAGCATCCCACCTCTATTAAGATTGCCTCCAAGAGCGGCTACGCAGAGGTCTACCTCACAGGCGATTGGCCCGACACTATCACGCTCAACGCCCTTGCAGGCGACAGCACCGTCATCATCATCGTGAATGAGAATGGTGTCCAGACCACCATCAACGCGGATGGTACGGTAACTACCGAGACCTATAGCGGCAACTCAGGTGGCGGTTCAGACTCTGGTAACGGTTCGAACTCTGGCTCCGGCAGCGATTCAGGCTCAGGAGACTCAGGTTCAGGAGACTCAGGTTCCAGCGGTGATGACTCTGGCGGCGGCGGCTTCGACACCGGTAATTAATCCTCCCTCTCAACAGTATGATGGTATCATTTAAACTTATAAAGCAATGAAGATCAAACTATCACAAGATCAGATTGACAGCATCCTGGAAGATCCCCAGAAGGCCCAGGAAGCTGGTGTGAAGACCTCCGACCCTTGGTGGGTTATAGTGCTGAAGGTAATAGCCTACATCATCGGTCTCCTCCTTGGAGGTACACTGACCACTTCATGTGTTTCACACTTGATGTAACTCTCGCCAGCCCTTCCGCCCCTTGCGGAGCGGAGGGCTTCCCCTTTCAATTTTCCGCTCGACCCGAAGGGGCGCTTGCTACCAACGGGACGCAAGAATTTTCAATAAAAAAAGGTTATGCTATGCGCAATATTAAGTATTTTTTCGTCAATGAAACGTCATCTCCATCCCCTACTCCTGATGCTCTTGGCAGCATCGTTTCTGACTTCCGATACAGCCACATCATCGATGCAGCAGGCCTCTCGCGAGCAGAACTCCTCCAACTTCTATCACTCGCCCGTCGCCACTATCCAGAAGCCAAGATCCTCAGTCTCTCAGAAATCAACGGTCGGAGTATCCGTCCTAGCGATTCCATGAACCAACTCAGGAAAGAGCTGAGCGACCTGACGCCACTTCCCCAGAATCTATAACAGATGCCTCGTCCACCAAGCGAGGCTTTTCCCACTCCTCAGGGTTATCTCTAAATTGAATTAATCTCTACCCAAGCTGGCGACTCTTCTTTTTTGCTCCACAACACATAATCGAGTTGGCGATTGACAAGTGCCTGCAGCAGTTCCTTATGTACGGTTTTCTCCAAGTCGTTCACAATGAGCAAACCACGGATATCCTTATCAGATACAAGTCTACGATAGTCTTTTACTTCTTCCATGCCTAGAATAAAGGCGGCCAAGTTATTCTTATCAAGGTTGCCTACAGCCTGCACTAAGAATTCAGTATTCGGACGAGACACAACATAATCGAAAGTAAAGTCAATGCCCGAACGTCCTTTAATTTGCATTTGAGGCACAGCATTTACTCTCTTATCCATCATTAACATCTTTACATTCTTCTGAAAGATGCTACTTCCTTGAGAAGTCATATCATTAATAGCAAACATTGCCATCAGCAAGCTATATTTACCCTGCTCAAACTTTTCTTTCTCCACCTTCACATCCAAAACACCATCATCACTTATATTCACTCTGAATTTCGAGAGTATCACCTCCAAAAGATGTTTCTGTTCTGGTTCATTCATGTCAAGACCAGTCGTTTCGGCATTCCATATAGTCTGTCCATCATCCGACAAACAAATAGAATCCATATCTTCCTTAATATACAATTCGAGCAGATCATTATAGAGTCCTAAAAATGGCGTGGGCATAGAAGTCCATCCTGTTTTAGAATCATAAATTGGTGCTGGCTTAGCATGAAGCCATCTCGAGTAATCATTTATCATACTGTCTGACAAGACCATCATTACTTACATCCCTAAGATGAAAAGACATCTTAACCCCCACCTTATCACTATGAAAGACATCAAGCACATATATATTAAATCAGTTGAAACAGAGCATGTGCGTCCCACTCCTCAGGGTCACCCCGCCAACTAGCAGGGAGCACACTGAACACGATATGATTGCCACACACTTCATAGATGATTGACATCCAAATGCATCATGATTTGCAGTAATCGAGGCCAAAGATACAAATAATCCACGAAGATTCCAAATAAAACGGCAAAAAACTCACAAATGATACTTAAGCATGGGTCAGAAGGCTATTCACACAAGCCCACATTAGCAATGAAACAAAGAAAAAGTTAATTTCTTACATTACTATCGTAGAAATTTATTATCTTTGTAACCTAAATCCCACAATGGAAAACTTTTAAAAAATACGTTTATGGCAGTATCTGATACACTTAGAGGATATAGGACCCAGTTCCTTTACACTTTATACAGAATCATTTCCACAAATAATTCTGGAAAAGAGGTTTTCCGTCCTGAAGGAATAGAAGACCTGGATATTCTTGTGGATGACAAAGTGGTAGAGTCAATACAAGTAAAAAACCACAAGAGTAGCCTATTGGGATATGCTCATTTATCATCCAATGCCCATACAACAAGCTTCTTCTCACGTGGAATAAACACATTGCGTAAGTACCCACAGGCAAAGCTAACATTGTTTTCTTTCTATGTGGTTGATGACGACCTCTCCCAAAAGCCAAGGTTGTCATACAAGCTCAAACATGATAAATACACAAAATTCTCTACAAACGATATAAATAGTCTTCTCAATGCTTATGAGATAAAGATTAGGTCAGAGCAGTCATTATATGAAGAGGTTGTTGCTATCTTGAAACAAAGATTTCCCTCCTTTAATCCAGAGTACGAGATTAAATTACTGACTCAGTGGATATACAATGCGGCTGAAGAAGGTAAAAAACTGACTTACAACGATTTGGTAAATGTGCGCGAACGATATGTTACATTTAATAATCAACAGGCTTCGGTTCTTTCTGAATATGGCCTCACCGTTATTAAATTGGACCAAGTACCAGGTATATGTCAAGATAATATAAAAGAAGAGTTTTACAATGGCGTTTCGGCTCGTTTGTATCATATCCAGGCAGGTTTGGATGTTAAACGAGAGCAGAAACTTTTGCAAATAAAAAACGCATTTATGAACTCTAATGTTGTAATTCTTCATGGTCAATCTGGTCAAGGTAAGAGTACGTTAGCATATCGATATATAAATGACTATTGCCCATTTGCATATGAAATTAGAAATAGCAATGATGGGAATATCAGCAGAATAATAGCCACACTCTCTGCATTAGCCAAAGACTTACCATGGAAGATTGTATTATACTTAGATGTTATACCATCGAATACTGAATGGGTACAGATTGTCAAGGAGTTTGCTAACTACGAGAAAGTTCAGTGTATTATAACTATTCGCCAAGAAGATTGGAATCAGAAGAAAAATGAAGTCATTACCAACAATAGTACCATTTCTGAGATAGAGGTGACACTAATAAAGGAAGAGGCTCATAAAATATATGAGGCTATTAAGTCAGATGACAGGTACCCTTTTCCTTTACCGTTTGAAGATGTATGGAAGAAAGAGGGCAAACAAGGTTCTCTTCTTGAATTTATTTACTTCCTTAATCATGGGCGCAGTTTGAAGTCAAGAATTGCCGAACAAGTTGAGAAGATCACTGACAAAAGCAGGGATTTGCTGGCTTATATTGCATTAGGGAATCACCTCGGTGGTCATATCAACAAGTATTCATTGTCTGATTTGACGAAATTGTCTATTCTTGAAGTAGAACGACTTGTAAAAAATTGGAATAAAGAATATTTTGTTATCAACGAGGATGGCGAATTCTCTGATGTTCATCCTATTCGTACAAAGCTGATCATTGACCAAATATTTAATAACGATGTAAAAATCATAGTGAGATATGGCCTAAATCTGTATAAGCTAGTAAATCCAAATCAAACCGACATCTATCTTATCAGATTGATGAACGAGGGTATGTCCGCATGTGATTTGATTGATTGGGAGACAAATCAGAGACAACTCACCCCTGCCCTTTATCATGGTATTGCAAAGGCATTACTATGGAAAAGAATAAAGGAATATGAAGAAAAACATAAGGGGCTTATTGACCAACTAAAGAATAAAGTAGGTACAGCATGGAATTGGTATCTTCCCTTTAACTTTACAGAAATTGACATTCAAGAATCTGTTGAAAAACTTGTAAAAACAATCAACAACGACATACCCGACCTATCATATATTACCAACCGCTTCGAGCCTCAATCCATTGTTTTTGAGTATATCGAAAGGTGGCTGTGCGATAAGGAACTGTGTCTTTCTATCAAATCAGGACAAGATTGGTTAAAAGCAGGAGAATTCTTATATATAGTATCTCAATTAAGCATTACCCCAAAGATAGAAATAGGTACACTTCCATTCAAAGAAACAGGAAGTTCACTTTCGGAAATGTCAACAATACTCCTAGGATTTAAGTTATACAACTATTCTGACGAAAACATTGCGGACATAGAAAAATCTTTCATTAATAATCTGAGGCATCAATATAATATTGTAAACTTTGAAATTGATGATGACAGACTGCATATTGTATCATTCCTTGATTATTTTAACAATCACGATGATGAAAGTAGAGCAGGATTTATAACGGAACAGCACAATATGGCTATATTAGAACTCTGTCGGAGAGCATTTCCAAAAATCAAGGTATATAATTCTAAAATAATAGATGATACTATTACATCTTTTCTTCCAACTATGCCCACGGAAAAAAGTATACCTAGAGATAAATTCCCCCTTTATGAGATGACAGAATACTGTACGATATTGAGCAGGTTGTATCAACGGTCATATCTATTACCAGATCGACTTGCGTATGCAGATACTTGTATATTACTAAGAAAACGATATGCTAAGACAGTCTATGAGGTTGCCCTAAGTATAGAGAAGTGGAGTTGTGACAAATCAAGAAATAACTCATTGTTGGCCGATGCCTATAAGCAAGCATCCGATCTTATTGCATCCAGTATCATTGAGATACCTAAATCAGAAATAAGTGAATATGGATTAGACTACAAATCTGATGAAACATATATCCCTGATGATTTGTATACTCATAAAAACAAGAAAAAGACAGACATAGAAGAGGTTCAGAATCTGATTTCTACACATATATCCTCACTAAACACTTTTTTCATCCAATCACTTAGTCTTTTAATTGGAGAGCATAATAACAATTACAAACGAACATCGATAGCCAATTTATATGAGGCGATTAATCAACTGTACAAATTGCAGACGATGTTCAAAAGAGTTCTTGGCGAATATGTAAACAAGAAGGATTTGGAAAGTGTAGAAAAGGCAGAAAAAGTCAATCTTAAGATGCTTTGGGTTATATGGGAGGCATATATTAGCAATAACGGCACCAAATTAAATTGTGCAAATCTAATGAGAAGATTTGATTTTAAGGAGAAGAACTTAACAAACGAGATTCTTAAAGTGTTGAACACGTATCTCTCCGACCATTCTTCGCAGAAAAAAGCCTCCTATTACGGTTTGTCTATCAAGATTGATTGCAAATATGAGGATATTGAGGCCAAAGCTGACATCGTCATAGAGTGTATAGATGCATTACAAAACACATTCTCTAATTACGCTTATTTCTCATCGGAGCGATTAATCATGGGACGCAAGGTAAAAGAAGTATGGATCAATCCTTTGTATTGTTGTAATGTCCATGATGATTCCAACCTCGACTTACATTATACATCAATGTCCATCAACAGATTCTTTGAAATAGAAGAAGATGATAATCTAGAGTCAAGTAGTTACCCGCAATATGATGCTGACAAGGACGCCTATAATCTTTGTCCCAAAGTAAGGGATTACAATACTATTATGGCCCAACTTTTTGATATGGTAATGACAACTCATAAAATAACTTCTGCAATACAATTTGTTACAGATGACGACAAGGTCGGTTCTGAGGTGATAAAGGATTACGCGGATAAATCGAAAGAGCGCTTCCTTGAAAATAAAGTTATTAATATTCTATCGTATAGAGTTTCTTTACAGACATCTGACAATGCTGTCAACAACGATATTGGCAAGTTGTTAGATGCGATTGAATCTTTTTATTCGCTCCTCAACATAAATGATGAATGGTGGTTAACATGCCAAGATTGCATAGAATCATATCTGGATGTCATAGCAAATGACTGGATGATAAAAGCATGTCTAACAATGAATTACCATGTAAATTAAGCACTTAAAGGTCGAAAGATTTTCGCCACGTTAAACGATTTTTCTGCGATTATTTGCTTTTCAGTCAGTCAATCTCAATAGAAACGGCATTTGCAATCTTTACGTCAATCTCTGAACTGAAGTCTATTTGCTGCTCTTCAGTTTCCAACGACACTATCAACGAGTAGCGCATACCCGCCTCTATTTTATCAAGACTATTTCGGTTATACCACCAGCCAGATACCGGGAACACCGCTATCAGATTGCATGTCGCTAAGTCTGCCGCCGACATTTCTATCCAATCTTTATGGATTGAACCTTTAGTACGTTTCTTGATACCTATGTACCAACGCTGGGTATCATTCACTACCTTTACATCATCCTCGTCATAGTCACGCTGTATGCGGTGACGGAATGCACGTGGCTTTTCATTCACGTTACTCAACTCAAAACGCAAACCAGCAGAAGCATAGTTGTATTTCTTAAATGAAGAAACATAGTTGTCCGTTGGACCTGGTTCAATGAAATACGACAATGTAATGGACAACTTTACGGTCTTTTCGCCCATCATCAATAGTGTATCCTTTGGCCAAGGCAGTTCATAGATATGCATCTTATTGAATGAATTACCTTTCTTTTTCTGTCCTTCCTTCTTACCCTTTTTGTAGGGTTGAATACTGTTTTGAGCAATAAAGGTCACACCATTCTTCCTACTCTCAAGCATCTTCTCCAAATCAGGCACACCGTAACCGCATACGCGCAAACGTTCATCCTTGTCAGGGAAGTCCTGCTCCATTTGCTCCGTCCATTTTGCAGTATGCACAAACAAGCCTCTAATGGTTTCAGGCCAATAGCTAGGATTTTCCACTGCTACAAAACCCGCATAGCGAGCAGCTAAAGCTGTTGCAGCACTTGTAGCGTTGAATGTCCTGAAATATTTGAAATAGGTATGCTCGTTTGAAGTTGTCAGCAACTCCAAATCATTATGTCCATACGTCGCACCATTAACATCCATTGTCCTGTTACCGCCTTCCATCACAACTTCTGGTTTGATGGGCATGTTGGTCATCCACAATAGCGAGGTGGTACTGTAAGGCGACAGACTTCCTTCACGGGCTATCACATTCATGGGGTGACCGTTACTGTCAAGCGCCCTCACCTTCTCGGTATAGGCACCAACAGTCAGGGCATTCCATGCTTGCCCCGGATTTAATATGGCTCGTGTCTTATTAGCATCTGGGTAGTTTTGCCAGTCAAATTCCTCATCCACATTGCCCGCACACTGAACAAACAGTCGCTTCAGTCCTGGTTCATCACCAAAACATATCTGGTCAAGTGCACTCGACCACGACGATGGCGTACCATCGCTCCATCCCCTATCCTCAGCCACTGCCATGCAGTAACCCATCACGTCGTTGCCATGATTGATTTCTGCTATCGAAACACCTTGCTTCGTAAAGTCGGCCCAAAACTGTTTCTCGGCTCCATCTTGTTTGTTAGCTACTTTCACAGAGCACAGACGGAATCTGGGTTCCTCTACTCTTCTATTTGCAAGTGCATCTGTCAGGTCACCGTAAGCAGCAACACCGGCCATCATCGTACCGTGAGGCCATTTATCGTTTACACCCCATTTATTCAATACAGAATAACGCTCATGATCAGCAATTACAGGGAGCAGCATCGGGTGTCCGGCTATAACACCTGAATCCAATATACAAAGGTATCTGTTGGTTATGGCATCATAACAGTACTGACTCATAATCATATTCAGCCAGTCCCGCTGTTCTGGACCATCCCCTTCTGCTATAAAACCAGCCAACGTCGGTACACTTGAAACCTTGACAAAGGTATCAGAGGCATAGAACAAACGTTCCATATCCTTTTTGTTGGCACAGGCTAGAATAACAATACGCTCTGGAAATTTCAGATATCGCTCTTTATATTCTATCTGCAAATTATGCATCAGCGAAAGCACTGGGTCAGCTGTGTTCTCAGCAAACCACAGTTCCACCCATTCTTTCACTTCAGCAGGCATCTGTCCTTTTCCGTGCCAAAGATCATCTACGGTAACAGTTCTTATCTCCTCTATACTTTCCAACAGGGGTTTGTTCAAACGCTCGTTATTTTTAGTACGTTTGTTCCCCTTATAGGTTTCTACTTTCTTGTCAAGCCAATCCTTCTGTTTCTTTTTCAAGAACAGAATGGCAGAAGTCACCATGCCACCTTCTGGTGTTGGTGTATCTTGTACTGATACTATATGGCCTATCGTCGGACTGTCAATAGATTTCAGCGCAAAATCATAGTCAGCCGTGTTTCTCAACATGATATAGTAGCCGTCTCTGACCTGTGCTACATCAGCCTTCTTCAAGGCCTCTTCGTCCTTGGCTATCACAGCCTTATACAAATCCAGAATCTTATCTACATGCCCACCGCCCCTTTCCGGAAGGTTAGGGGTTCCGAAACCAGAACCCTTATAGTCAAACGCCTCTCCTGCGTATGAGATATCGTAGTGCTTCATCTGTGTTTAGCCGGCTTTTACGTCAAATCCCTTCACACGCTGTCTCAACGACTCTTCAATCATCGCCTTCGTCAGCGGCTTGTTGGTCAAAATCGAAGTCTTGATGGCATCTGCACATACAGCACAAATCACAGCCTGACTATAGCCCACAAAAGAGCCTGCCAAATTCTCCATAGTTTTGTCAGAGACACGTTTTTCCAGCTTCTTTTGCAGTAAGGCAACTATCTCTGCCTTTGTAGGCAACATAAACAGCACCACATCGTCAAATCTGCGGAACAGTGCCTTATCCAACACTTTCATATCGTTGGTTGCTGCTATCACGATACTCCGTATCAAAGGTTGTTCCGTCAGTTTCAGAAAACTGTTCAGGATGCGCCTCATCTCGCCAACTTCATTATCTCTTTCGCGCTCCGTGCCAATGGCATCAAACTCATCAAACAGGTAAACGCCCGGATGGGTATTAATCACCTCAAATAGTTCGGCCAATTTAGCACTGGTGCTTCCTAGAAATCTGGATACGATTTTTTCCAGCTGTACCACATATAGCGGCAGACCTGTCTCGTTGGCTATCACGCTGGCTGTCATAGTCTTTCCCGTACCCGAAGGGCCGCCAAACAACAGACGACTGCGGTTTTGCAAACCATTCCGCTCCAACAACTCACGCTCCTGATATTCCATAATGGTACGCTCTATACGTGTGCGAATCTCTTCTGAAACCACGATGTCATCCAGTGTATAAAGGTTCAGCTCCTCTACCACTGAGTCCGACAAGGCCGTGTTCATGAAACTCATCCGCAGCACCTTGCCCGCAGAGCGGTTTTTATCCACAATTTTACGAATTTCCTGAGCTGCCACCCTATGACCGGCACGAGCTTCAGCCGCTGCTATTTGCAATGCAACAGTATTAAAGCCCTCCTTATCATCTTGATAATGAGCGTTCAAAAGGGCTAAAATGCGGTCATTTTGTACCATTCCACGTTAAATTGTAATATTCCTAAGATGGTGCAAAAATACATCTTTTTATCGATATATCCGTAAAATAATTCGTTTTTCTGCAAAAAAAAATGGGTCAGGCCCCCGATTTCGAGGTCCAACCCACCTATTTTTCTATTTCGTGGTAGCACTAATACCCCCCTTAAATCCAACAAAAGCCGACCAGATGATCATCTGATCGGCTTCCGCACAAAGAACCTTGAAGAATCCAGTTCAGTGGCTATAATTTGGACGTCTTTGGTAAATTACCATTTTGACGTAAACCTGATTTTCAGCAAGTTACACACAAAACATTTTTGGAAAAAATCACTTGGGTTAATAATCAACCCGATTGACAGAGTCAGGCCACCTTTTTTTGCTCTTCCTTGGATGAAAGAGACTTATAATTGCATGGGATGAGAGACTTGTAATCATTCTCACCCTTCGTCAGTCTGGGCAGCACATCATTTATGTAATCAAAGAAGTTCAGATCATTGAGCTTACAACTTTCATACAGTGAGTACATGAAGGCTACATTCTGAGCTGCCATATGGCTACAATTCTTTCGCAGGCTCCTGCCATTGCGGTTCTGGTTGTAGTCCTGCATTACTTTTTCGAAATACTCTCTTGTCTCCATAATCAACTGAAATATGAATTTGGCGACGAAAGTAAATATTATATACTGAATGACCTTACGCTAGCATGATGGCTTTCCTATCATTCCTGTTTAATTATCTGCATGGCATAAGACAATATTGTGACTACTCCAGGGAGCAGTTCGTAACCTTCCACACATACACTACCTGTGGACATTGATTATCAGAACAAGCCACAAGTTCAACCTTTATATTTTTCACCTGATCATGAATAGTCCTGTATTCCGTCTCAAAACTCGTCAAACGCTTAAGTTCTGACACATTAAGCATCTTGGGTTGATGAGAGACAAAAGGGAACCATTCTGCATATTCCGTATCTGGTTCTCTATTGCTATAGTCTGTATCAGGTATATTTCCCGGCTCAGCCTTAATTGGCGCATATTTAAATCTTTTCAGAAAATGCTCCAATTTTCCACATAGAACAAAATAATTATTCCCTTCTAAAAGTGACAACCTCATTAAATCATTAAATATTAATTGATGTTGGTAATCGCTTGATGTAAATTTACCAAGGAACTTTAACTCAATATTACAATCAATTCCTCTAAGTGGAAAGGAAAAGTCTACTCTTCTCTTATCTAATTTATCATATAACTTCTCCAATTCAACTTCTACTCGAAGTTGTCTCTCAATATATTCCGCCAGCGGATAACGAACTGAACTTTCTAAAAGAATGTCTGAACGGCATACTGACTGCTGGTAATTAAGCCAATAAAAAATGGCGTTAGCAAGACGAGTTACTTCCTCCTGATCCATAAAATCACTTCAGGTTCTCAAAGAAAGCCTTTAAGTCGTCATAATGAATATCGTTTATACCTTCTATAATGACACGGACTTGTGGGATATCAAGATGAATTTCAACGAACTGATTATGAAGTTTTCCCTCCATAAACTCTGATACAACTTCATCCATATATTGTTGGGGATAGTCCTTTGTCCATCCACCACGCAATATCGTTAATCGCGCAGCACCTTCCGCAATCTGCTGTTGATACACATCCACATCTGGATATCGATTTACATCTATCATGATCTAAGATTTTTGAGAATATTTATTATTAGTATGCATCCAACCTTTTTTACCATAAGCCCTAGCCCCAACATTTGCTGGGGTTCTTGGACACTATAAGTAAATTGGACTATTTGTTGTTTTGAGACCATCAAGCAGGTCGTTAATACGCTTCTGATAACCATTTCGTTCCATATCAGACATCCCCCCTACAGCCGACGCCTCTGCTTCCAGCTACATCGCGTACCGGCATTGCATAATCATGCGCTATATATCTATCTTCAAATCCCATAACGTTTCAATGTCTTTACTACTTACTGCCATATCTTCTGTTTTTAGAATTAATGGCACCGCTCGGCTTTGCCGCTTATTCGAGCTCCGCGAGTCTTAAGAAAGGTAATAACTATATCTCAGACCACCTAAAAAGGGGTTGGATGCTTACTCAAAGTCTACAATGTCCTCAAAGGTCTTTGACTCCAAATGCACGTGACATTCCTCATTGACATCAAACCATAGCCCCCCCTATTAATGGCAAATCCCATAATCAGTCCATGCTATTGATCCACATGCTCCCCCAACGGACACACTCTGTATAGTGAGAATATATGGTATTTCATACTTTAGATATTAGATAGAGTTAACCTTCTTCCTCACAAAAACCTTGTTAATTTCATCCATAGTAGCATTATTGATGACCGAGGCATGCCCATGATGTTTCACTTCAACACTCTGCTTGTCATAGATGTCAAAGGTATACTCAACATAGCCGTAATTCTTTTGTGAGGACTTAGACGTTCCCGTCCAGTCTAACTGACAAAAACATTCCCTGTATTGCTTTACCATATCTGGTTCAGGAAGTCCTTGCCTTTTGAAAATAGTGGTGCAGGCAAGTACAGGTTTTCGTGATGCAAAAGTATCTCTCATCTTAAATCTGACTGGCAGGTGGTCTGATGATGAAGAAGAATGATGGGGAAGCTTCGTAAGCAAAGGCTGATCGAACGCTTCCGGATTGAGCATATCTATCTCGTCATTCTCTGTATCAGCCAAAAACAATAGTTTGTGCCTACCGTCTTTATTCCCAATACTTATCTGAAGTGAGATTGACAGGTCATTTTTGTGAATTGTCGCATTTTTCTCCAACTTATAATTAATTTTGCTGCCGTGAGGTGAAAGTGCATCAATTTGTACATCCAAGTTTCCAAAGGCATCACTAAAAGAGAGGTGCTTGACGGGCTGTGATTCGTCTTTGATGACAGATATTGTTTCATGACTCAAAAATTTTCTCTTTGTGAGACCAAGTACGGTGTCTATAAGATGCTTATCCTCTTTATTGTAATTCACTTTGTTCCAAGCTGCTCCATTCAAGTCGTAAGGCAGTATAACTATTGTATCTTCACTACAATAGTAGTTAAGAATCTCGTTGAGGCCATAGGTGTGGTCGTAGTCGGGATGTGACCAGACAAGCATATCCACTTTTCTGTCTTTCAGTCCATAGCGTTCCATGATGTCAAGCGTCTTATGTACACCTTTGTATTTGAAGCTATCAATAACAATGGAGTAAAGGAGTTTGTTGTTGTCGCCTTTATCCAAAAATACGATAAGAATACTTTCTCCACGCTCTGAATATCCTATGACATAAACTTTGACCACAAGGTTGTCTCTGGATGTAATTTCCATACTAATCAAGATTGATAACCTTTATATCCATCAGAGTGGAATACTTGTCTTCTATTGAAGATACGGACACATCTCTAACAGAATATGACACCTTCTTGATACTCGCATTATCATTAATAATACCAAATAATTCTTCAGAAGAGGAACGCTGATTAACAACACCTTCATCGGAATTTCCAAGAATCAGGTCGAAAATATTGTCATTGCTGTGGTTCGCCATGTTCGTTGAGGTAGTTAATTGTTACAGACATTTTATATAGTTCAAACATGTAGTCGTTGATTAATTCGAGAGAGGATGACAACGCTGCAGGGAATGTAAGGTTGTCCTTCCTTATAATGTACTCATCGATATATGTATCAATATCCAAGACAGCCTGAAATGGCCTTTCACTTTCTATGCGTCGGCAATGAGTGGAATAATTAACCTTGACGGAACGATTTGCATTATCGCCCTCTGTCATGGTCTTCATGAACCTGTCGTGATATTCGCGTTCTATGATAGTTGTATCAGCATTATCAATGGTGTGGCCCTCAAAGAATCCTGTCTCGAACGTGTTATTCATATCCTCTGTCCCGGCAAAAGAGTCTCCTCCGATTTTTCTTATACCGATACGTTTGATCTTTATGTATCTGTCGGATTCCATGAAAGTCGTAAGGTATCTGTTCAAGTAGTTAAAATAGTCATCAATGTTGGTATAATGAACACAATCCACCTGAAATGTCATGAAGAGACCAGCAATCTCCATGTTCACCTTATCTTGATGCCCATCGAAATGACTTTCACGGAAGTGATGAATGGGCAGAGAGTCAAAGGCACTTATAGGCAAAGCCCGCTGACGAGCAACTTCCTCCATTTTTGAGAGGTCGAAACTCGCTTTATTAAGGTATGACTGGCCATAGTCGTTAAAATGATTGTTCAGAACGGGAGTTGCTTTGAATATATCTATCCACTTGTTGATATCTGTGACACCGTCATAGTCCACTCGAATAAGAATTTTTTTCAGCATATTTTCACGCATACTGTAGCGTGTAAAGTTCTCTTTGGGCATAACACAATTATTTATTGAGGCTATTTTGTTTTATCTAACTTTACAACTTCAATGATATGGTCAACAGGTTCCACATTAGTAAGGCCAGTATTTTCCTCAAACACAATCCGAGCACGTTGAGTCTGCTGGCTTAAAGCTATATCGCGGTAGGTGATACTGCTCTTAACCATCCCTATCAGACGTGACTGAGTGTTGTGTTGAGACCCCTTGATAAACATAATCTCGGGCTTTAACACGACAGGGCCACCGCTATTGCCCGGGAACACGAGGGAGTCGATGATGAAGTCTGTGCTGGATCCTTCTAACAAGTCATTAATCCGGGCAATGGCGCCCATACGTAGAATCGTATAGTTACGCGATTCACCCACCAAACCCAAAGGAAACCCAAGAGTAAAAACGCCATCGCCCTCAGTCACGCCCAAAGATTTCATCTCTGCAATGGTATAGCTGTCTTTATCATACCTAAATGCTGTCAAATTAACCTGATCTGCTTGCAATTGTCTGTAATAATCCATCGACAGAGGTACAGCCGACACATCGACTTTCTCATCAGGGTGGGATTTATAGATAGGGACTCCGTTTTCGTACAGATCTATTTTGTATTTCTTTGCTGCTTCGTCACCTTCTGGATTGAACAATAAGTAAATCTCTTTTCTACCTCCAACAACGTGTTTGTTAGTTATGAGATGGACATAATACTCACCTTCATCAGATTCTTCCTTCACATCGTTATAGCCAAAAAGGAAACCCGTACCGATCCAGGAGCAGTCAGTTTTGCCCGTACTGCTTCCGATGGCAACCACACAATTGAGATATCGAGATTGGATAAGAGCCATATCAGTAGAATTTTTCTATATTGCGGGAATAAGTAACCTTATTGTTGCTGTCCATCATCAGGATTTTATGCAACTCTACTTTTAATATCCCTGTCTGCTTAAACTTTTTGCCTATGAAATCATAGGTTTCAAAGTAATCTTTATTATCAATGAGACAGAGCAGTTCAACTCCTGCCCTCGTGAGCCGTCGAACCTGAAAGTCTACTTTTATTACTTGCTCTTTAGTGTTTTCAATGGAATACAAATAGCGATTGTTGACTGGTGCAACGCAATTTCCAATAGGAATACTCCTTGTATGCGTAAGTTCGTCTGGAGTCATCAGACCTATCTCGATTAAAGAAATGACGTTCATCAGGGGCAACCCGTATTCATCCCCAGTGAGAATATACTCACCAAAGCATAGATACTTCAATGCATCAATAAAGAGTTGAGCATCTGACCTGGTCATGTTCCGAAGAACATCAAGAGTCCTCAATGAAAAAGAGTTTGGGTGCTTCACTTCTCCTGCAAGAATCTGAGCCCAGAGGTTCTGCATGGTTTCATCAGAAACATCCTCCACAATCTTATTAAATCGGTTGAGCCAGTCATCATCAACAGGTTCGTCTGTTACAACTTCATTGTCTGAGACTATAGTTCTCGCCTTTCCTGATACTCTTTTGAAATTCTCAAAATGTTTTCTCTCCTTTAACAGAGTATAGTTTATGGCATCTTTATCATCTTTGGGAAAATCTTCATTTTCAAAGATAATCTTGGCCAATTTACTTGTAGAACTCGTTTCGTTGGTTCCAAGCATGTTTGTTATAGTACAGTTAAACTTATCACCAAACGATATGTTCTTTCCTGTTGTTATGTTTGTCTCGCACATAGTGTTGTTAATATAGTCGAGTATGGAGAGGGACTTTCACCCTTCCTTCTCACGGAACCGTGCTTGATAGTCGCTCGTCACACGGCTCTTCGTGTTTAACTCATTTGTCGTTACAAATATTCCATCAACTTTTTATTCTTCTTAGGACTTGTCATCCATATCGAACCTTCTTTTTGAAAGGTCTTCCATAAATCACCTAGCAGGATATTCTCTTTGTTAACTAATTGAGAGTTTATGCCATTCATATCTTTATCATCACGATTAAGTACAGAATGTAGTAGCTGTGAGATGATTGAGAAAAATAATCCTACAGCTTTCTCTATTTCATTACCAGACTCATGCTCCAAATGGATTTCCCCTCCGAATTCAACACTCCTATTTCTCTGGACTACTCCTAAAATAGCTTGCATAGCCTGCTCAACATCCGTAAACAAAACTATATTATACGCATTCTCCTTTCGGATATGCTTTTTATGATTTACTAGCCATGCCATCAAGATAGTCATTTCAAAAAACAAGTCAGACAACAAAACCTCTGGAATTACAATCGACCTGTCTATATTACCGATGTTATGACTAACTACCTCTGAACAGTCTGGGGCAATGGTACCCACCACATTTATAATGGCTTCACAGATTACCTGAAAATCAGTTCCTTTTGGATTATGAATATTCTTTATTACAGATTCGTCAATGTTATCATAGACTAAATCCAACAGCTCCAATCTCTTATCTTTTGGGAAAGCGACATTTTTAAAAACTATATTCTCAAGAAAAGCCATCATTTTAAGATACGATCTGTTACTAACATCTACTGTGAAGAATGTCCTTTCACTATCTCTTTGAAAGCTTTGGAGCACTTTTTCCATCAGAGAGAAAGATTCTTCTGATAATATAATATCCTCGTAGGACATGGTTTTATTATGCGATAATAAGAACTGGGCTAAATCACCAAAGCGAACCTTTAGCATCATCTCGTCGCTTGTAAACGAGATAGCACTTGCATATTTATTATCACCGGTAGTTTTGTCTTCCCAAAAATAAATTTTATTGCTCATTGCCCAACAACTTAATATCCTTATGAATAATATCAAAAACTCTAGTCATCCTGTATTTATTATTAAAAAGGATCAATGAGTCCATCTGAGTAATTAACTCATTGATATTATCGCCTGTAACAGCATGTCCCTGTTCCGACCCGATAAAATTAACTGCGACCTTTTTACCTTTTGCCTTTTTCATAAAGGCTTCGTTCGGGGGCACATCTCCTAATATCATAACAGAACGAAGTGTACTAAGATTTAATATCTTATGAGGAACAGCACCTCCTGTATAATTGAAAATAATAATTTTCTGTAATCCCTTAAAGTTTTCTATCCAACTAGCAACTTCTTGCGATAATATATTCCATGGTAGTGCTAAAATTGTAAATGGGAATGGAGATTTCAGATGTTCCAGATTATAACCCGTAGCACTGTAAATCATCAGAGATCTGGCTGTAGTATCTATCTTATAGTCTATAATGCCTTTTGTATATAAATGCATAAACTCTCCAAGGCACAGCTCCTTATAAAATTTCTCTACCACATCCATGCCTTCGAAAGAAACCTTTAGCCCATGATAGAATAATTCCTTTGCTAAGAAAAATTCCAAGAACGATTTATGCGAGAACTTTATATATCCTTCAGAATCTCTGTTAATCAGTGAACGTCCCGACCAACTATAGGGGTCTTGAAAGGATTTTTCCTTCAAAAACACCTCAAATTCTTCACGAGTGATGAATAAACCTCCTCTTTTAGCTTTATTTTGATATATATCCACCGCTAACTGATTGGAAAAATCATATAACTTTTCCTTAAGGCCTTCTATTTCGTTTTTCTGATTCCAATTATTTACTTCCCTATCTAGCCACTTGTCTATTAACATCTGATATAGTTCATATAGCGTAGGGTTATTAATCTTCTCCTCAAGAAGGTCATCGATATATGATAGTAAGAGTGGCCTTACCATCACATCCCTTGCCTGAGTTACAATTTGTTTTGCTTTCTTACGCGATTTTCTTGTATGATATTTCTTCTTTAAATACTGATCGATATCATTATCATCGAAAAAAGATATATAATGGCGCGTATATTCCTGAAAATTTTTCTCGCGTCCATAAAAAGTCAATTTTGATTGACGAGGTTCTTCCGTTGCATTAGAAAAGAACTGCGTCCTACATGTAACAATAACAACATAGAAACGCTTTATTGCCTCCTCTAATTTCGGGATAAATCGCTTAAAGTCCGTAACTGCCTCTGTATTTTCATCAAGAGCATCAAGAATAAGAATTGTTGTTGAATGATTGGGGATCTTCTCTATATCTTTAATAACATTATCATTAGAAAGGCTCAACAATTGTATATCATAAATCATCGTCCCTTTTGTATGCGAGTTCACATAATCAATAAGCAGATTTACAGAGAAAGTTGTCTTTCCCATCCCAGAACCCGCAAGGACGCAATATAAGAACTTGCTAGTATTTTTTGGAACAAGAACGTTGTTAATGTAAAAATCGAGTAGATCTGTAGGTTGTGCAATATTCTGATTCTCGATAGGGTCTAAAGTGTCATCGGGTGGTATCAGCTGGAATTTTGTTCTTACGTAGCATGCTCTATTCTTCTTATCCATAAAGCTAGCAAACTCTCGACCAAGCCTCGCCTCGATGGTCATTTTTCTCCATTTGCAGACAGCAATCCTTTTCCTATAGAACCACCAAACGGCATATCCTATAATACCTAATACTAAGACTACAGGTATTGTAATATCAAGGATTCTGTTAATTGTTTCCGGCTCCACCTTGTACCCCCAAGTCTCTAACATTGATGATAATCGATTACCATCAACACCTAGCCAATCAAAAGGATTAAAAAAAGATAGAAGCATGTTCTTTATTACAACCATTTAACTTATATAAAACAAAGATTTAAAATTGGATTAATCTGTATGATATAGATACTCGATCATATCACCTCTCCCGCATACTTCATCTTTTTCCCAAGCACAGTACACAAAACCATCTGGAAGTCCTTACGATATAGACTTGTCTAGATTAAACATACTGTTTTATTACATTTCGCGAAATCAGTCTTACCTCTGGGGTTCATACGCCCCATCCTTCGCCTCGAATATCGTGCTCGGTTCATGCACCTCTATCGTATGCCACTTACCTAACGGCACCTGTATTCCATAAGTTCCCTCTCTCGGGCATACTCTGAAGCGTGCGACTTCCTTGAATTGTGTTTCATCAGCAGTTGTCTCGCCATCGTGAATGGGGCCACCGGTGTCAACGGTCGGGAGTTCTTCGTAGAAGATCCAGTCGAGACAGCCTTCGAGACAGATGACCGATTCGGAGGTTTTCAGATGACGATGGATAGGAACACGAGTCCCAGGCTCAAGGGCATTGAGCATGCGCTGGGAAGTATCAGCAGGGGTGGTGCGAAGATCAAAGTTCTGGCGCAGGCGCTCCGAATTCTTTGCTTTCTCGTGCAGCGCAGATAGCAATTCGTCATTGATAAGTTGGATGTCCATACCTTAGGTCAATTTTCACTTTTTATTTTCACGTAACGAGGCGAGGTATTCCTCATGCAAATGATAATATTTCATCATAAACAATACATACGCCAATCCTGCCAACAGAGCAATCTCCACTAAATATATCCAATGCGCCACTATAATATCCGGAATGACATAGATAGCAATCAATGAGATCACCAGTTGCAGTGCCATATAGACACCCGACACAACCACATGCGGTATCTTCAGTTCATTCGCCATCAACTGATAGGCGTGTTTGCGGTGAGCCTCTCCTAAGTTTTCATGCAGCATCATGCGATGGAAAATAGTCATCATGCCATCCGCACCATAAACCAAATATAGCACAATCCACGCGACATCTCCTGTCACCATCATCAGTCTGCCAATACAGAACACAAGTATCATCGCCATGCCGACACTACCGACATCACCAGCAAAGCATTTCGCTTTCGTCCTAAAGTTAAAAAAACAGAACACCAATACCGACAGTATTACCACCACCAGCATACTTTCTTCTATGAACTCATATTTCCTGTTCAGCAAGAACAGCGGGAATAGAATCACCAGCGAATAACCACCAGTGATACCATTGATACCATCCATAAAATTGAAAATATTCGTGCCAGCAACAGCAACAATTAAAGCAATTGGTATGACATACCACATATCCCAATGCAGTAGACCTATCTCATACAACACCAAAAACATCGCAGTAAACTGCGCCACCAGCCTTAGTGAGTCTGGTAAAGAGTGGATATCATCTACAAAACTAATCCCGGCCGCAAGCGTTACACCTGCTAATAACCATGGATACTGGAAACCATACATGACACTCCATATCCACAGGGCGATGGTAAAAATGATACCACCGCCACGTAATACAATTCGTTTGTGCGAACTACGCTCGTTCGGCTTGTCAATGATGTTAAACCGATCAGCAATCTTAAAATAACATACTTCCAGCACAAACAGCAGTGCCAGAATCAAAATGTAAGTCAGCATATTTTTTATTTAGAAATTCACAGCCACATCCAAGGTATTACCAGAAGACCCAATGGCAACCTGTCTATTATGTTTTGCAAACAACAAATCACTCAACCACCACGTCAGCTCGGCTGAGCCGATGCCGATGGCTGCACCAGCAGCAACGTCATACCAGTGATGATGCTTGTTGACCACACGTTCTACGCCTATAGCCGTAGCTGCTGCATAGCCAGCAATTGGGATCCAGATACAATCTTTTCTAAATTCTTTGTCTATCGATCTTGCCGCAGCGAATGCCATCGAGGCATGACCTGATGGGAACGACTTGTTATCAGAATGGTCAGGTCGCTCTTCGCTGACAATTGCCTTCAGGGCAGACTTTGCGCCAAAGGCCACAATCATCGATGCGCCCGTATTCACAAAGAAACGGGGCCAGTTATGTCCACCTTCCCAATGAGTTGCCTTGCGTTTCTCTTTAGATTTATCCCACCAATTTTTACCAAACTCGTACTGGATGCCAACATTGATATCAAACCACCCGTTGCTACAATCCCAAAGAGTACTGTTATCAAACCTTGCATCAAGGAAGCCACCCGTTGTCGCTTGATAAGAAACATCAGCAAATATTTTTGTTTTGTTGCTTATGGAAAAAACCTGTTCTGTACCTATACCTAATAAGGGGCATTCAGCATACGAAGAGGAAAAATTAGAAGCCAAGCCAGCCCGAGGATAAACAATGGCATTCCATTTCCTATCCTTTTGATAACCTCCTATGATATTATGCAGATTAAAGAACATATCAGCATAAAGAGCAATAAAGCCCCTCTTGTCAAGTTCGCCATTTGGATCATCTTTAGCAGCCAAATAGGACGCATGATGATTGATAATGATACCATTTTGCCAATTAAATCCACCTCTTACACCGACCTCGGGTGTGAACCACTTTCCTATACCAAGGTTTATTCCAAAAGTTTTCCCATTAGGAAACACATTTGCGAAATCTGTCTCGTATGGATTTATAAGTGACATCCCTAGACCTGCTTGAACAAACCAGTTATCCCAAAACGAATTGATGGCGACATCACCTACACTATTGCCGAAAATATTGGACACTTTATAGAATCTATTTTCCGATGACAGATTCATCTCAACTCCAACATTAATCTCCGCATAACTATTGCCTCCATGATCAGTGCCAGAAGCAACACCATTGACACTTGCCACAAAAGAGTATTCGAGGTCGGCAAATATTCTCCATCTATTATTGATTCGATAAGTGTTCGTAATCCCCAAGCCCATCAGTGGTCCTCCCCCAGAGCCAAGGTTAAACCAAGCGCCAGCATGAGGAGCCAAGATGAGATTCCATTTTCTGCTAGGTCTATATTCACCAAATAGATTGTGTAAGTTTAACTGTATATCCCCATTAAATGTCAGGAATCCACCGTCGTGATAGCTACCGCCTTTCACGCCGTATGGTTTATACCAAATATTATAATTGTCTTTGATAATACCATTATTCCATTTTACTTTAAATCGTCCTCCGAATTCGGGAGAGAACCACTTCCCTACAGCTAAACTCACGCCCAGTGATTTTCCATTGGGGAAAACATCTTTTACAGCATGTCCTTTAGGGAACAATAGTGTCATATCTGTACCAACTTGACCATACCAATTATCCCAAAAAGAATTTGTCAAAATGGAGTCAGCCGATGATTTTTCACAATCTTCAGCATAAACACTTACTGAAAGACAAATAGTAATCAAAACAAACAAATACTTCATCCTCAAATTCTTAAATTTTATAATTTTCAAGCACATCCAATGGCTCCCACCTCAACTCATGGCGTGCCTTTTCATTGCTAAAGGTCAATGACTTGGTCATTTTCTCTAGCTTATAACTGTTGATTGGTGCTTTGTTCCCAAGTAAATCCCCCACCTTGGCCATACACCATGCCATCCAATATGGAATACTAATAGGATTTCTTTTACCTAACTGTTTGGCCACAGACTTGGAGATTTCGCCAAATGAAGGCTGGCGAGTGTCACAAACATTATAAGTACCACCTTTCTGCTCCAACAACGGTACCAATCGGGCAATATCATCAGCCATCAAGATACTCTTGATGACATTACCACCAGCAATGTTCATATAGAACCCTTTCTTGATTCCATCTACCATAGCCCCAAGATTTCCAGGGGCATCCTTACCCGCAAGCAGAGAAGGTCTAAGGATACCAAGTCGCACCTGATGATCCAAACACCACTTTGTGAGATATTCCTCTGCCATGATTTTGCTTTTAGCGTAAGGCGAATCACCGTTTAATGGATGTATTTCATCTATCATATCGCCATACTCACAGCCATACACGGCCACTGTAGAAATAAAAATCAGAGCCTTTGGAACTCCGACTTTCTCCAACGCATTACAAAGATGGATGGTCCCAGTATAGTTCACATCAAAAAACGCCTGCTTCTCAGCCTCTGTCTTTGGAACCACATGTGCTTTACCACAGGCATGCAGGACCACGTCATACTTCTCAGGCAACTCTGGCACATCTTTAGCCAGATTTGCCTTTATCATATCATCCGGCGTGATACCACATGTAGTAACCTCGTATTGTTGCGCCAATAAAGGCATCACGTTCTTACCAAGGAAGCCCGTACCTCCTGTAAATAAAAGTTTCTCCATTTTTAAAATGATAACAGCCCATTTAATGATGTAATGTTGCAGGCTTCATCAAATGAGCAAGTATTTGATATACAAATGTTGATAATAGACTGTCTGAATAGACAATCTTATGACGCCATCGGTTACGCCACCAGTTTTGTCCCCTCTGCCAAACATATTTCAAAAAGCCACTTTCTTTAGGCTGTGAGTTTAATGGATTGAACAAGTCTGCCAATACCCTTTCTCCGTATTCCTCGTTACCACACCCCTTAAAGATCTCTCTCTTGAATCCAAGATACGTATAACAAATATAATTGATGGCATCTAAAAAGTGATGCATGTTTTGGTTCTTAACTACAGACCAAAATGGGCTCCAGTGTACAGCCGTATGATAATTCTTCACAAATAGTCCCCAATCCAGTATCTGTCTCAAATTCATACCCGTAGCAGCAAATTCACTAGCCATATGTCTCAAGACAAAAAGCGCATTAAAATCTGCAGATGGTACATAAACATTCTGTCCTTGTATGGTCGCTATCTTTTTCTCAACGCTACAAATATCCTTTAATCTCTTCTCAATCTTCTTTGTTGAGCGATGAGAATAAACATTCAGGAAATCGTAATGGTTTTCAACCGTCAAGCCTTGATAAACAAAAACCGTATGATGGTGATGACCATTATCTATATCTATTCCAAGTTCCTTTTTTACTAATTTGTCGGCTTTCTTTTGGTCACCGAACAGATAAATATCCAAATCACTGCATGGTCTATGCGAAGGTATAGGAAAATTCAAACTAAGCCCCCATCCTTTCAACACCATCATGCGTATATCATGCTGCTGATAGAATTTGGCTAAAGATGCGATAACTTTTTCCTGTCTCTTGTATTCCGATACTTGCTGGGTGGTTATTCCTATCCACTCTAATTTTGTTTGTAAGTCGATATTGATGGGGATATTCTCATCTATACACCTCTGAATACCATCAAGAGCAATAGCAGCAACGCCATGCATAGAAGCGAGACTCAGGACTTCACCCCAGTTGGTATGGTCTGGGACATGACATTCATTGACATTACCCAGACCATACTTGACTATTTCCAATAAGGATTCGACCATCAGCCTTTATATTCCTTGAAAAGTGCATCAACGCACATTTCTGTCGCATGTCCGCCAATAGCAGACACTTTCATCTTCAGTTTGTCTTTAGTAAGCTGACATTCTTCCTTATAGTCCATAGTGAGAATATGATTCACCACGTCCTGCTCTGTTTTGAGTACACCAGAAGGCATCTCATGTTCAAAGTCAAGATTCAGACCACGAATTTTTTTATATGTGTCATAATCCCATCCAAAACAGATGATTGGCCTTTCCAATATACAATAATCCGAAATGCAAGATGAATAATCGGAAATCAAAATGTCTGCCACTGCGAACAAGTCATTTATCCTTGGGTATGAAGTGTAATTCCGACAGAAATCATCAAACTGAACACCCATCAACTTATTTGTATATGCATGAGTCCTTAGCAATAAAATATATTCATTGCCAAGTTTCTCCTCCCAATATTTTATATTCATTGGTGGGGTTATCGAATAGGTGTCACCATTATCTGTACTCTCACGCCATGTAGGCGCATATAGTATGATCTTCTTATCTTTGGGTAACCCAAGCTGTTCTTTCAATTTATCGACTTTTTCTGGTGTAACATAGTATAATTCATCGTTCCTAGGAAGACCACTGGGGATCATACTCTCTTCTCTGATATTCAAATATTTCTTGTCAAGTTCTTTATTCCACTCGCTTTCATAACAGAAAAAATCTACATCTGTAAAATCAAAATCCTTACGATTAGGGACCTGATTTCCCATGGCATTGACGGGTGCGCCATGCCAGGTATTCAAGTAAAGGCAATTTTTTTTCTTGTAATGCAGACCTCTTTCTATATTAACACAAGCAACCCAGTATTTTGACCTTAGAGAATACTTGAAATAGTCCAAGGTGTCAGACTTAACCTTTATTGGATTCCCTGGAATTTCAACAGTCAGATCATCTAAGCCCCACACATATTTAAGGTTCTTAAAGCGCTCTTGCTTTATCATGTATTCATATATCGTCCGAGGACTATCGTTATACTTCCGAGTATGTCCTGTAAACAAAACCATTTCATTATCTATGGGATTAAACCATCCCAGAACTTTCAGAGTCGAACTGGCACAGAAATGGAATAATCGATTGAACCACCAATAATGTTTCAACCAATAATCTAATTTTGCTCTAAAACCGGTCATTTTATTTGTCTATTTCTAATAATGCATCCATAAACAGCTTCATATACTTTTCTTCACCAATAGATACACGCAGACAAGTTCCAAACTCGCCCACGTTCTCATACGACTTGATAAGTATCTTTTTCTCATCCTTCATTCTACTTACAATTGTATCTGCATCGGTTTTAGGTTCTATAAACAGGAAATTACCTGCTTCTCCCTTATGACGATAGCCATATGCGTCAAGTGTCTTGATCAGATAATCTCGACCCTGTTCAAAGTTCGAAATCAAATCTTCAAGGATATGAGGTGTCGTTAGAATCTTCTCAGCAAACTTCAATGCAAAAGCGTTTGTGTTGTGGGGTGTCGTAAGTTTCTGGACTAATTTTATTCCTTCTGCCCATCCCACAACATAGCCTAGGCGGCATCCGGCCATAGAGAATAACTTGGAGAAAGTTCTCGTCAGGAAAATATGATCATTTTCCATTGCATACTTAATGAAAGTCTTGGGATAGAAATAATGATATGCCTCGTCAACTATCATCGTTATCTCTTTCTCTTTGCAAACCTTTAATATCTTCTGAAACTCTTCCTCGGAATATACATTTCCCATCGGGTTGTTAGGATTCAGAAGTATCAACATTTGTGTGTCATTGGTCAAATGGCTGATAATATGGTCGACATCCATTGTCAGGTCTTCATTATAAGGAACCTTCACAAAATCTCTTCCATACATTTCAGAATAAACCTGAAACATAAAATAGGAAGGTACTACGCCTACAACTCTGCCACTAACCGAAGTAAATGCTTCCATTATATGTCTAATGCCTTCAGAGGAGCCATTCACAAGACAGATATTCTCTGATTTCACACCAAGGTGATTGGCTAATACATTTGTAAAATCTTCGTCTTCAGGATACTGACCTATAAACTGAGGAGTTATACCAGAGAGTACCTGATCAATAAACTCCTGGGGTAAACCTCCGGGGTTCTCATTAAGATCAAGACGCAAATAATCTTTTCTGCCATTTTGGGCAAAGATCCTAACCAAATTAGGTAAATTGGGGTTTATATAATACATAATATTCTTATTTTACAAATTGTTTAATTTCGTTGATTAATAATTTGAATCTTCGTTTATCTTTTTAGCTAGGAGCATGTCACTTACGCAGTCCACCTCTGTCCATTTCGAATCGCAAATATCATCATAGTACAACTCAAAATCTTCGTCAAAAATCATCTGGACAAGTGCATCCTCGTACCATTGGTCGTAAAAACCATCATTGAGCATTACCTCAATTTTCTCCTTCAATGCTATTGCAGAGGCAGGATTTAGAAGAGTTATACCAGCATACTCACCATAATAATCATCCAAATTTTTACTCATTACAACCACTTTGTCATGATTTACCTGAACATTGTAGTCGCCGTTTCTTTTTATCGAACTGTCAAGAAGGACCTTGGGCCTGTCAACAGGTTTACACAACAGTTCCTTAATAAGGCGGTTTTCCATGACGATATCCGCATCAAGGAGAACAACATTGTCTTCCGTTAGATAATCTCTAGCAAACCATAGCGAAGCTATCGAATTTGTCACTTCATAGAACGGGTTCATAACAAAGGTGACATCGTATGAAGCAAGTTCTTCTTTAATTGCCTCACTCATGAACCCTAATACAACAATAATCTTTGCATCATTATCATACTTTTTGATTAGTCTAACCATTCTTTGAAGAACGGTGTTGTCCTTGTCAAGTTTGTACAAAACTTTAGGTTTGTTTAAGGTTAAAGGGTGCAATCTTGTCCCTTTACCTGCAGCCATAAAAATGTATACCATATTTGTTGAAATTTAAAATTACCATAATAATAATCCAAGCCTAAGCATATAGTCCTTGGGGGGGAAGATTATTTCAAAACCATATTGTGCAGCACTCTTCACCACATTACATCCTGTAGCTTCTAAAGGGGAACGTGCTTCATAGGGATTGTTACAACGTTCCTTTCCACAACCGTTCTTACACAATTTGCATGAACCTCCAATAAAAGAAACTGCAGTGGAATTGTTATGATTATAACAATACTTTTCCATCAGCAGCAAACTCCTGTGATTAATAACTGAAGATTCATTTCTGGCATCCGGATTCGATAGTGGAACCTTGACGTAAACAAAAGCCCCATAATCATATTCTGCAAACATTTTAGCATAATCAATATCTGGAATAAATGGACGACAATGCCAATTGCGATTATACCTGCCACAATAGAAGCAATTCATCTTCGTTCGTTCCTCGAAAATCATCTTCCTTGGATCTACCAAGAAAGCTTCGACTGTGGGATATGTTTTATGAACTTCTTCCAACATAGAGTTTAAAAATATGTTGGCTTCTTCGTTTTCTTGATGTCTCATATTTTAATTCAATCTCTCACTATTATAGCTTTCTTCATACATTTTGATTTATTATCCCTTCTATCGCAGAGACTACCTTCTGCAGATTTGCTTCTCGTGTTAGATTATGCTCCGCATACTCACGGCTGTTCTTGCCTTGTTGATCAAGTTCTAGTCTTGTGGCCTGCGCATACTTGCGGAAAGCATCCTCCAGTTCTTCTCTATTATCTGGAGAAGTCACTATTCCACTTTTTGAGCTTCTAATAATATCAGCAGTGTCACTGTCAAGTTCTATACTTGCAATCACAGGTTTCCCACTTAGCATGTATGCTACCAATTTAGATGGAATACCGAGTTTTCCGGTACCCGTCTTTAATGCAAGTACCATCACGTCAGCCTTACTCTGCACTTCTGGCACCTTTCCGTCAGGAATAGGACCGAAAAAAACGTTCTTGGCTCCTCGCTCTTTAACAATATTCATGCAAAACTCCTTAGCGTTTCCGCCACCCATCACGTGAAGCTCTGCATTATCTATCTGGGCATCAATAAATGCATTAATAATCAAGTCAACATTTGCCTGCGCACTATTATTTCCGGCAAACATAAACTTCACTTTCTCATCACTATTCTTTTTCGCTCCTTTATAGTTCAAAAACGCAGATTCATCCTGCCAATTGGCCACAACAAGGAACTGCTCCAAAGGGATATTTCTTGTCTCTGCCAAATAATTGGCCATCCCATCGGAAATTGTTCTCACCTTTGCTGCTTTAGATATATAGTATTTGTCGTAAGGTGCCATGATGCTTTTCACGAACCACTGCAATAACGAAACTTTGGGCAGTTTCGTCAATACCGATTCGGGATATATGTCCTGTATGGGCACAATATAAGGAATGTTATACTTCACACATGCTTTTGCCACCTGATAGAGGCTCACGAACTGCCACCCGTCATTGTAGACGAAATCTATCTCGCCATGATGTGCTTTGATATACTCCACGGCCTTCTTTCCAAAGCTATAGCTCTCGTGGAATCTCCCGACAACGGCTGACTTGGGATGCACATATGAATCTACTACAATTTGTTTAAAGTGTCCTTCTGCTTTCTTGCTGTTTGAAAAATCATAGCCCATCGGTCTAGACGGCCTTGGCGTAATAACTGTAACATCATATCGTTCTGACAAACCGACTGTTAAGTCATAATTCATCTGAGCAGACGTCACTGGTTCTGGCAAAAACACACCTGTAACTATCAGTATTTTTTTCTTTATCATAATTTACAGAACCTACGTTTAATGAATTTTGCCGGATTACCACCCACAATTGTCCATGGTTCAACGTCTTTCACGACCACACTTCCCAAAGCCACAATTGCTCCATTTCCTATCTTTATACCTTTTCCAACGATGGAACTAGCAGCAACCCATGCGTCCTCCCCTATCTCTATTGGGGCAAATATCAAAGGCCTTTCTGGTTTTGATATATCGTGAGATGCAGTACATATATAGGCATATTGACTTATTATGGCATTTCTTTTAAGCGTCACATAATCAATATTATATATTTCCGCTTTTGGTCCAATCTCAGAGCCTTCTTCCATGATCAGATTTCGTGGGTCAAAAATCTTACAAGAAGAATATATATATACATTCTTTGACACATTTCCACCAAACAAATTAATAATAATTCTTTTCCAACTACTTCCAAAATGCTTGGGAAGCCATCTACAAAGTAAGAGCCAGGATAGTTGAAAAAACATCCTAAATAGTTTTGATCTATAGTTTAACGAACCTTCTCTTGTAATTACATGCATATTATCTCCTTTTGAATTGTTATTACTACACCATTGCCAATACAAATAACTTGCATAGATTTAACCTGTAGGGGTTCTTTTCGCATTGATGCATAATAAGTCATGATATAATATTTTCTACAAGCACAAAAACTGAACATACTCCTGAGTATCCACCTTAACCAAAAGAGCCCATAAAACATCCCAAACGAGGTAATAAAGGTATGTTGCATTTCTTCTTCGCCAGCCTTTTTACTTCGTTTGTCATAAGGATACACTATTTTAGGAACCATTTGCTAAATTTTTCTTCATAATCCTTGTCACTATATTTAAGCACAGGAATGTTATGCATCTCGTATTCGTCTGCTAATGAAGAATTATACGAAACAACATAATCGACTTTTGGATAATCAAATAATCCTAATACAACCACATTTGGATAGTCTTTAGTCAAACTATCATATATGTTTAGATCATCACCAGGATGTGGCTTTAAATATATATTTATATTTCTGCCCGCAAAGCGTTTTACAACATTCTCGTGTTTCTCAGAAAATAGTTCAGCACAAACAATAAGTACATCTTTATTACCATTGCGAATCAATTTATCCATACCACTATACTCAAAACTATTTCTATAACGAGCTTCTGGTTTATTATCAAAAAGAGTATGCTCAAGTATCGTCTGCTGCTCATGATTTATATAATAAGCAACGTCACATTTGATTCGTTTTATTTGGTCATATCCTAATTTACCATGTTGGATATATGTTCTTTTCAAATGGGAACTTCCTAATAAATACATCCATCTATCGTAATGGTTATACATAACCAATTCATTACTATTATCCAAATTCTCAATAAAAAAGAAACACACAAAAAAGGGAAAAGAAGAATAGGCTCGGAATGACACTTCTTCTTTACGATATTTATTAATCATAAAGGAACACACCCTTATTGAATAAGCATACGCCTTACACAACTGTCCGTAATTAATGCCGCTGAAAACTGAAACAGTTGGCAGTTCTTTATAGGAATAACTTTGTCCTGGTATGTATATATGTGTTACGTCCTTCACTCCAAAGCCTGCACTTTTATATATGTTGATAAACATTTTTTCGTGAATTGTAAGCTTCGGGCAGAACCTCATATTGTTATAGTGTTCCCTCTTTACGAAAAGGAACATCAATGAATAAATAACAAACGAGATCGTGCATATAACATACGAAATAAATTTTTCAACTGGAGTAATGTTCCTTGCAATAATTCCTGATATACCGCCAGGTATACCTTTTCTCTTTAGAGCAACTTCAGTTCTCCTAAGCCTTAATTCTTTATAAGATGAATACTCTGCATTTTTGGTTACTATCTTATAATCATTATGCCTTTGGGTTAAATAACCCCAAATATAGCATCGCATCATTTGCTCGCGTAATGTTCTATTATCTTTGTTAATCATTTTATTAAATATTATATGAGTTCACTTTAAATTGTGTTTTAAAGGTTTTACCTTTTATTTTGATGAAATATAAAGTTGTACTTATTTTCACTGCGGTGAAAAAGCTAAAGCCATGGGGTTCCAACTCTCCACCATTATACTATTCATTATCTATTCTGCGTTTTATTATAAGTGCAGGGAGATGACGGGCCCCTTAACAACCCCGTCATTAATCCCCTGCACCACAATAAACCATGTCCAATACCTACCTGGACAAGGCTATTGAGGCCATACCAAAATTCGGAGACCGAATTTCGCTCTTTGCCCAAAAACTCCGTCTGGCTCAGTACGCTGATGGTACTATTTATGACTATCGTCTCAAAATAGCTCAGGCGGTGTTGTATCTCAAGAGTATGCATCCAACCCCTTTTTATACGTAAACAGCCAATTTTGACGTATAGCCCCAAAAGGTTGCCCTTTTAGGTAACTTCCGCTTTTTGTTCGACTAAATTTTAAATTATTATTAAGCTGCTTTGCGAAGACAAATGGTCATGGGCAACATGTTCTCGTAGTCTGTACGCCCAATCGCTATGGCAGCAAAGAGATTCTTGAAATATTTCAATACAGACAGCCCCATCATCTGGCAGGTTGCAATGAAAGTATGATACAAGGCCGACATCTCAGCTTTGGCATGGTTACCAAAGAACAGGGAGTTCTTACGTTCCACAGTCAGTGGACGTATATTACGTTCCGCAATGTTGTTGTCAATTTCGTATCGCCCATCTTTCCTATATGTGAAAAGTTGCTTCCAGAATTTATTCAGATATCGCAGGGCCTTCTGCATCATGTCTCCCAAATGAGCATTCTCATCCAACAAAAGCTCGTTGAGTCTTGTACTCATCGCTATCATGATGTCTGTTGTCGGGCAATCAGGTCGCTTGTCGCATGAGTGCCGGGAACACGTCTGAAAGAATCAACATTTTCATCATCATAAGGTAGGTAGGCCGTCCTGGTTTCTCCGTCCTTTGTTTTGTAAACAACCATCTGACGATCATGCTGGATAATCTCAACCCGTTGCTCAAAACTGTATTTCTGATCGTATACCCTGATAATTTCTGCTCCTTCAGGTAACTTGGACAGATCCGACTTGTGAAGAATCCTGCGGGTGGCCTTCATCGTGTCATATTTCATCCCCTGACGATTCGGACGTTCTTCTTTCTCCGGACATGGAGACTTGGTCTCTTCTACCGGTAGTTCTGACGGATCAGAGGGCTTCTCACAATTTGTACCGTCAAAACCATCACGTTCCTCATCACGATCACGATCTTCGGGCTTAGGCTGAGTGTTTGGCTTTACTTTCTTAGAAATACCCTTCTGACTCTTGTCTGCATATGTCTGCTTGTTCTTAAGCTTTAGTTGAGAAGTCAGATCGTTTATCTTCGCGAGCATCTGATCAATCTTGAGAGAATCCTGCTCATGAGACGCCATCAGATCATCAATCTTCTTCGAATCAGATTCATGCATTAACTTAAGCATATCGAGAGTATCCTGCAGATTCTTGATGAAGGCATCTTTGTCAGCTATAGTCCGGTCGCGCTCCTTCTTCTGCTGAAGCAAGAATTCAATATATCTGTTCTTCTCCGAATCTTCCATCGTAAGGTATGCTTTTTGAGGCGTCTCAGGACCATTCTCCCGAGACTCCAAGTGGCGCAAATGCTCCATTCTGGACTGCAATTCCTCTAATTCCATACCTTCTTATTTTTCTACAAATGTACATAAAAATCTTGAATCCACCAAACATTTTTACCACTTATTTGTCTGATATTCAGATATTTACGTTAAATATTACTAACAAAAAGGCCCTCACTTCAAACGTAGTTTCTTTATCACCGGACTCTCCAGAACTGCGACTAGATCCTTCCAGTCCATACGGTAACTTTTCAGACCTTTCTCATCACAATACTCTAAGAGCATGAAGCTATAGCCATTGGTGAACACCTTCTCATGGATATAGTAGGCATGATTCTCAAAATGCACCATCTTAACCTTCCTCCGGTCTTTCGACATGAAAACAAATACATCCCCATTGTATGGATCATGGTGCGTCATCTGCTTGACTATCTGGAGCAGACGGTTATAGCCACAGCGCATATCAGTTATTCCTGGGATATAGTAGAAACGCTTCAAGCCTGAGATCGTTAGCATAGGCCCTCCAGTTTCTCTACGAATTTCCGAAGGCTCTCGTAGCTTAAGTTCTTCCGCTTGATAAACACACCATTGCTCATGCAGATAGTTACAGCTATTCGGACTGATGCTTGGGAAGGTGTTTGTTCCTCTGGAGTTTCCCCCTTGGTTTCCGAAGCTGGAGCACCATCTATTTGGATTGGGTGTATTCGCTTGTGCGTATCCCTGTACCATTTATTAAACTCGTTTACCGGTACGCCTTGTTTAAGGCAAAATTCCTCAATGGAGAGGTTGTAAGGCAGACCCTCACTTTGGTATAGAAACCAACATTTTTCAAAATCTTTGCTACTGAACATAAAGTCATATTTTTAAGAACAGTGCAAAGGTATATCATTTTATCTTTTCTTGCAATACGTCAAAATTGGCTGCTTACTCACCATCTTAACCGTTCTCTGGTTCTTCGACATAAAGATAAACACGTCACCATTGCTGGTGTTTAAGTGGTGCTTATGCTTAACGATTTCAAGCAGCCTATGGGCGCCACAGCGCATGTCATTGATATCGGGTACGAAATAGAACTTCTTCAGTCCGGAAATGGTCAGCATACCACCTCCAATCTCTCAATCAGATGCTTGAGCTCACTGAAACTAATGCCTGTCTTCGCGATTCGCATTCCATCCGGGAACTTGATGCTGATGGAAATTTTCTTGTTGATGTTGGCTACCCGGTCTGTGGGGTATTTGAAAGGATGCCTTACCGGATCATGAACCTTACTCTCCTCACTTACCTTGGCCGCTTCCGACTGAATCTCCGCCTCTTCATCAGCGGGCATTCCTGTTACTGTTATCGGATAGACCTTCTTATGCGTCTTCCTGTACCATTTATCGAAAGTTGGAAAGTCAACTCCGTGCTTTTTGCAGAATTCCTCTATCGAGATATTCTTCGGGAGCCCTTCAGCCTGGTACAAAAACCAAAGGCTCTCAAAATCTTTTGAACTGTATACCATTTGCCTCATTCTTAAAACGAGGCCAAAGGTATCATTTTCCCACTTCATATACAAGACGTCAAAATTGACAGCTTACATGCTTAACATAGTCCCTCCAGTTTCTCCACCATACTTACAAGGCTCTGGTAGGTTAAGCCTCTCTTCTGTATTTGAAGACCATCACTTGTACGGATTAAAACTTGTATACCACCTTTCTTTAACTGAAGATCCTGATTGGCTTCTTCATCTGATGGTTCTACTGTCACCTGAGTTCCTGACACCGGAGCATCTTCTATCTCCAATGGCACGATAGCCTTGTGCATCTTGTAGTACCATTTATTGAACTCTCTATAGTTTACACCTCGACTTACACAGAATGCATTGATCGAAACACCCTTTGGCTCTCCTTCTGTCTTATACAGTATCCAGAGCTTTTCAAAATCACTGTTACTTATCATACCTTATTGCTTTTTGGTTTAACAGCGCAAAGGTACTATCTTTTTTTCAAATTACTCTGTCACACTTTTGGACGCTTACTCATAAAAGAGCTAATAATACAGACTAAGAACGTTACAGGTTTTCAAAAAACTTCTTCTGCTCTTTATTAATCGCTGGATCAAAAATACTATGATAAGGATAATATTGATCTATTCCCCTCCATTTTGTACCTGCTATTGGGACCAGATAATCACGGATAGGAAGATATAGTAAAAGTAACAACGCTATTGAATAAGCTATAACTTTCTGTTTAAAATGATGCTTTGGTAATTCTGCAATAACAGTTGCGAGAAGAATATAATAAAATGGATCCACATATAATCTAAACCGCCATAGAGCCTGCATAAAACCTGCCAAAATGCAGAAGACAAGATAGAATAGACCAAAAGATCCTATAAACAAATCTCTTTGGCGATGTATATAATAAATAAGAACTATCAAAATAAAGAGTCTTCTCAAAGAGTATACTGCAAAGGTATCGTGTGTACCTTGTCTCTCACTGGACATATATGCAGAGCCTAACGTGCTCATATTTTCACCGATATACCCATTATCAATTATGGTAGTCATTAAGTTAGTTAAACTATCACTATTGAAAAAACTTAAAATACCCAAAAAGAATACAATAAGAATTACAAAGGTCCATTTATTATATTTTATAAGATGGAATAAAGGAAATACTACTAATAATAAAGCAGAATTATGAAACAACCATGCTAAAAGCACGAAAACATAATATTTTAAAAATACTTTTCGACGAAGATAAGAAAAACCGTACAAAGCAAATCCAAGTGCTATTGAATGACGATAGACATTAAAATTTAGGACTAAATATGATAATAAGGCATAAATTAAAACACAGAGGAATATATACTTTGTCTCTCTTTTAAAGAAAGAAAAAAAAGCTACGTTTATAAAAACGGCTTGTACAATTTTCAACAATATAAAGTCATCGGTTATTAATTTACAGAGATAAACGAGCAGAATCCAGCCTGGCTGTCTTTGGTGATCCATATAATACTCAAAATCACTCAAATCAAACGAAGATGTTTTAAAACTTTTGTATGACTGGATATATCCAAATATATCTGTTCCAACACAATACTGAAGACCTGACAATAAAATGAACCATAACAATAATATACGATACCATATCTGCTTATTCTTTTGACACCCCTTGATGTCATAAATCACAGCTAAGACAACACAGAACAATATTGATAAGGAATAAATCATACAACTTAACCGAACTGAAATTATTTCTCTTTACTTTTTCTTTTTATAATCATTGATTATGCTTACTGCATATTCTTTCAATTCTACTATTTCCGTCTTAAAAAACAATAGGGCAAACAATAACAATATAAGAAGCATTACGATTTTAACTCCTATTACGTCGTACATCAATTGTGTTATTAGACCTCCTATGATGACAATAATAATAGTAGCAATCATGTAACGGTAATGTTCTATTGCTCGGTAATATTTCTGTCCTACGACTGTTTTTATTACCATTGATACGATTGAAGCCACAGCGGTAGCAATAGCAATCCCTGTTAATCCAAGAGGAATCTGTAATAGCAGACACAATAAAATATTTACTAAAACAGAACTACTAAAGACCAAAATATTATAGTAAGTCTTTTTTGAAATATCAATACCCAATCCTGTGGTTTCGCTAATTATATAACATACTGGGCCAAGAATCAAATAAGGGAAGAAAATTTTTGCGGAACGATACTTTTCACCTAATAATAAAAAGACCACATCCTGAGAAAGGATAAGGAGTATGGCAAAAATCGCCAACATACACATGAGATAACGGTGTAGCTTTTCAAATTGTCCTGTCTGCGTTTTATAATTTTCATATGTGTATGGAAGCCAGAATGTATTAAACCCAGCCTGTATTAAAGAAATAAGACCCGCCAATGCAGCCGCTGATGTAAATAATCCTATACTAGTATAATCCATTGTTTTTTGCATAACAACTTGTGGTATCGAAGTGTTTGCCCACATTAACACGGTAACAGGTGTCAATGGAAGCGCATATTTAAACATTTCCTTTGCAAACACTTTATCAACCTTATTAATTACCACGAATCTTTTCCTTTGAATGACAAGAAATATAACCGCCAGAATTAAGTGAGTAACAGTAAGTACAAAAAGTGCTGGTTTATAGGATGGTTCCCAAAAACCTACTGCCAAATAGAAACATTTAGAAACAAGCGTCATCAACACTCCTTGTATTGTATACATCTTGATATTCTTCTCCATCCTATATGACAGATTCAAATATCGTAATGTAGAGGTGCAGAAAACACTAATAAAAAATAGGTATAGTAGAAAATTATCATTTTCTTCGAATAAATGTAACGATATAAAGCTATCAAATGGAATTGATGCTATTATTGTTACAGCCAATATGGAATAGGTTATACCAAAACAGAATGAAAAGAGATAACCAACAGACTTGTTATTTGGACGCTCGAGATAAAAACGAGCAAAAGCCTGATCCAGTCCTATTAAAATAAAAATACCAAAAAGATTGGAGTAGGTATTAAAAATGTTAATCTTTCCTACAACATCAGGAGCAAAAAGCCGAGTTGCAAAGGGGGCTGTCAAAAAACCTATTGCGAAAGATATCCATGTTACCATGGAAAATCCAACGAATTTTTTTATGAAAGATTTGCCGGTCTCAGCCATTACTTAATGTTCTTTTTGAAGATATCTTTGATTCTGTCTTCATTATAACGTTCTACCACTAAAGATCTATTCTTTTCTTTCTCCTCTAATGATAAAGAATCAAAAAAACTAGCACTCGTGACTGTTTCAATTGGGAACACTGAGAATCCACAGTCTGTAAACCATTTGTATAGGGGACTCCTCTCAGACATATAGACTTTTATACCAAGATAAAAACCCATCATTGCCGTCCCTTGGGATTCCTGCCGCCATGCGGACAATATCATAGATTTTAACCGCAAAAAATACTTGTTGTACTCCTGAAGAGGAATATATTTTCTTAATGGTTCTAATTGGTTAGGAAATTGTTCCTTATAAATTGTTTCAATATCGTCTGCGTATTCTTTTGTACCCCCATAAGACAAAGGCATGATTATTTTAGTTTGTTTTGGTATGTCTATTTGCTTTAAAAAGTCAAGAACATATAAATGATTATTTGAGAAAGATGCGGAATTCCCAACAAGAACATCGTTTCCAGTTGAAAAATCAGAACCTTTTAATTCTCCAAGGACTTCATTTAATGAATAATTGAAAATCTCGTAAGAAGGAATTTCCCTCCCGACAAACTCTTTAACATATTCAGCATCATAACCACAACAATATTGAATGCTATCTATTCTATTCGCTATATACTTAAATTGTTTATTTTTTTGAAAGTCGAAACAATATTTATATCCCTTTAATGTAGCCATAAAATGGAAAAGGCCGCTAGCGTGTTGTCGTAGAAAGCCATGACTTTCATATTTTAGAGGACTGGCATAGTAAATCTTATATCCTCTCGGCTCCAAAAATTGATTATATAAGTCATAACCATATATCTCCCAACACACAGGAATATTCTTGGGGATAAACTTAATAAAATCGATTTTATCATAGGACATGTAATGGGATATTACATGGGTCACCTTTGAAAAATCATAATTACTGGCAAACCATTCTAAATTACGAAAATTGACAATTCTTCCCTTGTAGTCCCCTTTTAGCCTTTTAAATGGCTTATCTCCATCACCAAAAACCAGCACTTCATTACATCCTGGAAATACTTCTTCATATACTCCAAGTGTCCTTTCAATAACTTGATGATCTGTTATAAGATGTAAAATTTTCATCTATTTCTTGTTATCAACTATAATACCTAGAATTCTTGAGATGTCTTCATTTGATAGGGCATGATGCATCGGCAAACATAAAACCTCATCTGCCATCTTGTTAGCTAAAGGAAGATTATCCTTTTTTGATGACAGAAGTCCGCGATAAGTAGGGAAGTTACTTATCAAAGGATAAAAATATCTACGGCTTAGAATACCATGTTCTTTCATCTTATAATAAAGTTCGTCACGGGTAATACCATATTTCTCGCTATCAACAAATACTGGGAAGTAAGAATAATTATGTCTTACGCCTGGCATATCTTCCCAAAAGGATATACCGGGGATTCCGCGTAACTCTGCACGATATTTCTTTGCCACTTCATTTCTAGCCTTTATTGCATTGTCAACCTGCTTAAGATTAAGTAACCCATATGCAGAACGCATCTCGTCCATTTTACCATTAATTCCAGGAGCAACAACCGTTACTTCATCAGTGATTCCAAAGTTTTTTAAGTTGTCTATTCGAACTTTCATTTTTTCGTCATGAACAACCAAAGCACCGCCCTCAATAGTATTATAAACTTTTGTCGCATGAAAACTAAGCGTACTCATATCACCTGCATTCATTATGCCTGCAAGTCCTTTTTCATCATATGCAGACAATCCATATTGTTCAGATGGTATCTCCACACCAAATGCATGGGCTGCATCATATATAACCCTAAGCCCATATTTGTCTGCAATTTCCTGTATACGTTTAGTATCGCACGGTTTCCCGTAACAATGCACAGGCATTATACAAGTTGTTGCAGGTGTTATAGCTGCCTCAATTTTATCAGGATCCATATTGCCCGTCTTTGGATCAATATCTACAAAAACAGGCTTACACCCATTCCACCAAATACTATGTGTTGTAGCAACAAAACTATATGGAGTTGTTATCACTTCTCCTGTTACTCTCAATGCTTGAAGAGCCGTCATTAATGGTAATGTTCCATTTGTAAACAAACAAACGTATGGAACATGAAGATATTCAGCAAGTGCTTTTTCCAATTGTTGGTGGAATTGTCCCATATTTGTAATCCATTTACTTTCCCAAATCTCTTTTAATAGTTTGGAAAATTCATCCAATCGTGGGAGTAGAGGCGATGTAACAGTAATAACCTTATTCATAATTCGAATTCCAAAATTATAATACTAATTTAATCTTTTTTATCTCATTTACAATAATACTATTATTTTTTTTGTTTCCTCTCAATATTGAAAGAAGACATATCATAACTTTATTGTAACCATGTATATATTAGAAACATTGATATCACCTTTATGATAACTTATAAACAATTTCCTATTTTTATACACAATTCCAGGATAAGAGCAATCCTTATCACCAGAAATTCTTTCAATCGGAACTAATTCTTGTTTATTCTTATTAAGTCTATATAGGGTGGTCTGGAGCCCGTACTTATAGCTTCTACCAGCCACCAAAAGATTCCTTTTCGCCTTAATAATTTTAGGACAAGCAATTATTTCATCACAATCTTTCCACTGCCATTGTTTATTCGTTAGATTATAGATTCCCAAAGCCGCAAAAATATCCTTACGCACAATAGCCAACAAATGATTATTATCTAACTTTGCCACAGAAGCCTCACTGGGATTTCCATCCAAATTGATCTTCTCTACCAGCTTGTAATTAATGCCATCTGAAGTAGTAACCATTCCAAAATAGGGTGCATAACAGAATCCATATGCTGTCCCATCAATCCATTCTATATTCCATATCCAATTCCAATTCTGACAAACATCAAAATTAACATTTTGCAAAGGAGTGAACTCTCCGTTGCTTTTTATGAATGAAACACATGAATTTCTTGTTACTGCTTTTCCGTTCTCGTACTTCACCTTTTCTGTTAACAGCATCATTTTACCAGTAGGAGTTACAGACAGCTGAGGATCTCGCAAATCATAGCCGTCTTCCTTGAAAGATAAAAAAACCTCCCATTTTTCTCCATTTGAAGACTTAATGATCTTTATTACGCCACAATCCTTTCCACTGATATCAGCATGCATGTTTGCATTTCTAAATGCGCAGTACAGATTGTCTTGGTATTGTACTAATGCAGTAAAGGCTGCATGTGAGTCACCTTTCCATATAAGTTTGTCAGAAGATTGTTTTGATAAAATAGTAAAAGATGGAAACAGCAATAGCAGCAGAACACAAGATAGAAAATAAATTTTGTGTTTAGTAGATATCATATTACCTGCTTAATGCTTTATAATTAATTTTACCCGATTCAAATCTCGGTATTGATTCTATCACTCTCACATCAAAGAACTTAGCCATCAAGGCGGTCTTTTCAGAAATAAGTTTCTTAACCTCTTCCTTCAAGTCCTCCTGCGTGATATAAATCAGCATCTGATTGTCATCACCCGTGCAGGCGCACTCAATACCATTAAAGTTCTCAGAGATAATCTTCTCGCTTTGATCCAGACTAACTCTAAGTCCAAAGAGCTTCAAGAAACGTTTCTTACGACCTACGATATAGAAGAAACAATCAGCGTCCTTCTTGGCCAAGTCACCAGTCTCATATACCCCGCAGAACTCATCACCTTTAGCTAGGTCCTCCACGCAGGTACCATAACCCATCGTTACGTTAGGCCCCTCATAGCGCAATTCACCTTCTACATCAGCCTCAGTTATCTCATTGCCGTTCTCATCAACTAGAATGAGCTTGCCTTCAGGAATGGCATGGCCAATGCTGCCAATATGAGTTGCAGCCTGCTCGGGTGGCAGGAATGCCAAACGGGCTGAAGTCTCAGTGGTACCAAAGGTGGCAAAGAAACGCTTACCCTTCTCTACAGCATAATCCACAAATGTCTTGAACAGCATGTCAGACAGTTTGCCGCCTCCCTCTGCCATTGTGGTCAGGTAGGGCAAATCCATCTTCCAGAAACGCAGGCGGTTCAGAATCTCATAGCTGAACGGTACACCTGTAAAGTTGGTGCCTTTCTGTTCCTTGATAAATGCCCAATATTTGGGACTCATCAGGTTCACTTCAATCAGCAGTACCGTTGCACCAGCATAGATGTGGCTGTTGATGACATTGAGTCCCATGGTGTATTGCATGGGCAGGTCAATGATACCACGTTCTTCGGGAGTCCAGCCAAATACCTTTGCAACATTCTTGGCGTTGCTCTCTATGTTGCCATACTTGTGACGTACCAGTTTAGGGCTACCCGTAGTGCCGGATGTGGTCATCAGCATGGAAAGGTCTGGATGCAGTGCAGGCGCTTTCTTGCCAGTCTTGCAAAGCACAAACCCCTTGTAGTCATACACCTTTTCATAACCACTCTCCTCAACCATTGCCTCCGGCATCCAGTAATAGGAAGGACCGTAGGTTTCATCCAACACTTTGAGCAATGCCTTGTCAATATGTGCACTCAATAATAAGCACACATCCTTGCAGTCATACAACGACAAGAAACCAGCCAGTGCTCCTACCCGGTTCTCACACAGGCAGAATACCAACTCACGCTCTGGTAGAACGGCAGACAGTTCACCACGCAGGTCAACCAGTTCGCCGTATGTTAATTGTCCACCCGCATCATCAATGGCAGCCATTGCTGATGCAGGCTTCTTATCAATATCAAACAGCATTAAAATTCTATGTTGTGATTCTTCAAGATTTCTTTACCAGCCTCAAATGAAGTGAACTGCATCACCTCGTCGGGCTCAAACTCAATACCGAAAGCATCCTCAATGATGGCCACAAGGCTCATCTGACCAATGCTATCCCACTTATCTACACTTTCCATGGTAGCAGCTTCAACTTCTTCCATGGGGATTTCAAGACCTTCTACAAATGCTTCTTTTAATTTCTCAATGTTGCTCATTTTCTTATTCATTTATTTGTTTAACTCTTTTTCTATTCTCTCTGCAATCTGCGGTGCTGTGAGTCCATGCTGTTCCCAACAATAACGCAAATCGCCTAATTTTCCATAAAAATCCCCGATACCGATGCGTACCAGCCTTGGAGTATTCTCCCTTTCTGAAAGATACTCTGCAATAGCACCACCCAAACCACCAATAATACTATGTTCCTCTACTGAAACGATCAGATTGGAGTCAGTCATAGCCTTGTCAATACATGCGGTATCAAGTGGCTTGATGGTGTGCATATCCACCACGCGAGCGTTGATACCCATGGTGGCAAGCAACTCTGCAGCATCAAGGGATTCTCGTACCATCATGCCGGTAGCAATAATGGTTACACCTTCACCTTCTCTCAATTCGTTGGCTTTACCCACCACATAGTCAAAGTCGTTGGCATATACAATGGGACAATTCAGCAAGCCAGAAAGACGCACATACACAGGGCCTTTCACATCGTGAGCCGCCTTCACTATCTTTATAGCCTCTAAGCAGTCTGCGGCTGAAAGGATGGTCATATTGGGCAGTGCTCTGGCCATCGCAATATCTTCTGTTGCCCAATGGGATATGGAGAGGGTTTCCATTGCAAAGCCTGCGGAATTACCCACTATCTTCACATTGAACTGATGATATGCCAGATTGTGTCGTACGAACTCTATGGCCTTTACCAATACAAAGGCCGCATAGGTGCAGGCATACACCGCACGGCCGTCCTCAGAAGAGAGACCGGCTGCTATGCCAATCATGCTCTGCTCGGAGATACCGGCATTGATCACACGGTCTGGATAGTTGGTATAAAAACGGTCAAGACTGGCAATAGCCACACTGTCTGCCACAACCACCCGCATATCAGGGTCGGTCTTGGCCAGTTCCATCATGCCAATGCCGGCGGCTGCTCCTTTTTGCCCTAAACGGGCGTAGGCTTTTATTAATGCTGGACTGTATGACATTTACAATTTTACTATTTACTATTTATTTCCTCTACAGCTTGTTGGTACTGCTTTTCGTTCAGCACCGCCTGATGCCAGGACTTATTATTCTCAATAAACGACACACCTTTACCCTTGGTGGTCTCTGCTATCACTACGTAGGGTTTACCTTCGGGTTTGTATTTCAGGGCTTCCAAAAGCTGGTGGATGTCATGGCCATTCACAGTGATGGACTCAAAGCCAAAGGCTTCCATCTTCTTCTGCATATCGCGTTGCGCCATCAACTCCTCAGTGTTGCCGTCCACTGACATACGGTTACGGTCAATGATTACCGTCAGATTATCCAGTTTGTAATGAGCTGCTGCAATGAAAGCTTCCCACACAGGGCCTTCCTCACATTCAGCATCACCCAACAGGCAGTAGATTTGATATTTCTGTTCAGTTTGTTTGGCAATAATGGCTTTGCCCACGGCAAACGATATCTCCATACCCAAACTCATGGAACCATACTCCACGCCCAGTTCTTTCTTTAACTGGTGACCAACCAAAAGACCGTCATTCTGCTCGTAAGTATTCAGCACGTCCACGGGATAGAAGCCCGTCTCTGCACGGGCAGGATATTCTGCCAAACGGGCGTGTTCTTTCCCGGCAATAAAACGGTCACGGTCGTTCCACAACGGGTTGTCAATATCATAGTTCAAGATGGCACCATACAACACAGCATAGATTTCCATGCAAGACAGACTGCCGCTCACATGAGCGCCACGGTTGCCAGCAGCCAAAGCCATGTCCATCGCATGAAGTCTCATGCGCTTGCACATCGCTTTAATTTCTTCTTCATTTAAAACTTTTCTGTTCATTCTACCTTCCTCCATCCACTTTGATGATTTCGCCATTGATATAGGATGCCTGATCTGATGCCAAGAATACAGCTACTTGAGCAATCTCTTCCTTCTTTCCTAAACGCCTCAATGCAGATTCCGCAGCCAATTTGGTAAGCATCTCGTCGTTATACTGGTGGATCATTTCCGTCTCAATGGGGCCTGGTGCAATGGCATTCACACGGATTCCCATTGGTCCAAGTTCCTTGGCCAAGCATTGTGTCATCATCATCACAGCGGCCTTACTGCTACCGTAAGCTATCTTTCCTGCCTGCGGTTCAATACCGGCTATGGAGCCCATATTAATGATAACGCCTTTCTTCTGTCGTGCCATCCGTTTAGATACCTTCTGGATGATACGGAGCATAGCAAAGTAGTTTATGGCAAAGAGGTTTTCAATATCTTCTACCTTGCTCATACTCAGCAAACCCACGGTGGAAAAACCGGCATTGTTCACCAGTACGTCAATAGACTGGCCGTCATCAATAATAGACTGGATGCCAGCATTGATGGCATCATTATCAGTCAATTCAAAATAGACGGGCTTAATCCAAACGCCAGCTTTTTCTGCCGTTTCTTTCAGCCAATTTTCGTGCTCAGGTGTTGACTTACGGGCGCAAGCCCAGATGTTGGTTCCTGATGCGGCAAAGGCCTCCACCATGGCTTTGCCTATGCCTCGGTTGCTGCCTGTGATGATTACGTTCATAAGCTATAATTACAAATCTGTTTCTTGTAATGGGTCACCCCTTTTAATAAATCTCTTAGCAGCTTTCCCCAACAATTCTTCATAATACTTTGGTGATAAGCCTGCACTTGGTCTAAATGAGCGAATGTTGTCCTTTGAAAACAACTCTCCTTCTGCAATATCCTTTGTCGCATACAAAGCTCTTCGTTTTCCTTTTTTTACCTCATCAAGTTCGTAAGTCACTTCGCCAAGTGCTTTCTCTACAATACGAATCTCATCAACCATTGTCTTAAACTCTGCAGGTTCCATTGAGAAACTGGAATCAGGCCCACCTTGTGAACGGGAAAGGATGAAATGCTTCTCTACTACCGTCGCACCAAGTGCTACTGCTGCTACAGGAACAACAGAACCCATAGTATGATCTGACAGTCCCACTTTCACTCCGAAACGTTTTTTCATGTCGGGAATGGTCATCAGATTTACATGCTCGTATGGTGCTGGATATTCAGATGTACATTTCAGCAATGTGATATCAAACACTCCTTCTTTTCTGCATGTATTGATAGCCAGTTCTATATCTTCAAGTCCTGCAACACCTGTAGACATAATCACAGGCTTATGCTGTTGAGCTATCTTTTTGATAAGCGGAATATCATTAATCTCAAAGGACGCTAACTTGAAAATAGAAATGCTCATACTTTCCAAGAAATCCACTCCTTCCAAATCAAAGGGCGTAGAGAAGAATATGAGGCCTAAACTCTCTGCATATTCCTTCAGTAAAGGTTGCCACTCATATGGCATTGCTCCTTCCTTGTACAAATCATAACGTTTAATACCTTTCCAAAGCCCTGATGGTATTGGGCCAAAATACTTGTTGTCGCAATCCATCACCAAAGAATCAGGCGTATAGGTCTGGACTTTCACGGCATCCGCACCACTTTCAGCCATTGCCTTGATGGTCCTTTTTGCCAAATCAAAGTCATGTTTGTGGTTCGCAGACAACTCAGCAATGATAAACACCTTATTTTTATTTTCCATATTCGCTTAATGCTTTATCCATATTCCATTCACGGTAGAATCTGGCATACTTTGCAGTTAATCGTTCTGTTCCTATACCATTGACCAGAGATTCTTTTTTCAACAGAGACTGAACACTAATTCGTCCATTCTTATGTTCCACTCCTGTTATCACAGCACCAAAAAACATGGTAAAAACCAGAGCTGGTTTATTATCAGCATAATTATGCCCAACTAATGCATTGAATCCAAGTACGTTCAGCAAAAAATCCTTGTAGTTGCTGAGAACGAAAATGCTCTCTCCTCGTCCCATCACTTCTGGCGCCAAATAAAAGCCTGGTTCACATATTCCTTTTTCGTAATCAATATCTATAATATTCAATACTCCCACAGGTTTATCCGCTTTCAGAATCAGCCAATATATTACATCATCATGGTTTTTGAGATTATGACAATAGCTTAAGTGAGATTCTTCAGTTATAGGTTCGGTATTGTTCATACACTTCCTAATGTCAGGATGATTTCTCCATTGTAAAATTAATAGAAGTTCCTCGTCCGTAAGATTGACAAAGTTCTTGTAAGAATACTTGTCGTATGTATATATTTTGTTCTTATCTATTTGCATAAACTACTAAATAAGCCCTTATATTTTTTTATTGTATTTTGAGCAGTGAATCCTTTCTTGTGACCACCTTTTTCTATTGAATCAATACTAGCAAACAACCTTTCATTAATATCTAGGTCATTAAAACATCCTATGCCCCAGATGTATCCATCTTCGTTAAGCGCTTGGTAGATATTAATCTGATTATCCACATAGGTTCCAGCAATCACTTCTGTTCCCTGAGAAAGAGCTTCAAGTGCCACCCCACTGGCAGATACTACAGCAATTGCTGTCTTAGAAAAAAGGTTAGCCATTTGCTCCGCTGTCTGATTCAAGAATAAATCTACTCCTTTTTGCCTAAAACCCTCAATTCTTTGTACTCCTATTCTATCAGTAGCGATAACCTTGACTAAATAATGCGGATACTCTCTCTTTATACTATCATAGAATTGCTCTGAATATGAGTATTGGTCTGTTCCGCCTATACAAATGATTATACCCTCTTTTTTTTCTTGGCGTTCTATGTAGAATGGCTTTCGGAGAATTGTCCAATCAAGTCCTATACAAAATTGAGTATATGATTCTGCGGAGAAATCAGCGGAACGTAGTTTGGTATAGTTTATTATCGCATCTGCGAAATAATGCCTGTCATTTGTACCTATACTTATCAGCTTACAGCCTTTGTCTTTGATAGACTTCTCGTAATCTGATGTATAGAAATAATTGTCCAAGAATACTATTTCATCTCCCGTCAGATAATCCAGGAACACTTTAAATTTTGAGTCATCCGCAGGGAGTTCCACAAGCTTACATACTTTACGCACTTCCTCCTTCTGAAAGTCATTTAGAGACTGAGTAAAGAAAGTACAGTCAAAATCATCCTTTAGCATATCTGCAAGTGCTAATGTACGGATAAAATGACCATATCCTATCTGTACACTAGCATCTGCACGTAAAAGCACCTTTTTTTTCAAAACAGATCAGTTCAAACGTTTGAATCCTGATTGACATACCGGTCCCTCCAACGCCTTCATAACGTCTTCACCATCTTCAAAATCACGAATGCGAGCAAAAATGGGATCAAGAGCATCAAAATATGCATCAATAATTTCTGGCGTATGAGCCAAACATGAATTCATATTTGTACCTGCTAAAAAACCCTTTTTCAGCATCTCTTGAGTAATAAACGTCTTATATGCAAGATGATTAGGGCTATTAAATAGATATACACTCATAGCAGGTATACCTCTTAGATTAATTTCTAAGCCATATTTATCGGCAAGAGCCTGCCAACGATTACGAACCACTTTACCTTTTTCCGTAATAACCTCCCATGACCTAGTACGTTCCATTTCTGCCAATGCTGCTAACGCCGCAGTAGGTCCAATACGATCTGTCCAAAATGTCGAACTTATCCAAGAGCCCTGAGCGGCATCCATAATTTCCTTCTTACCAATAACTGCAGCAATCACATAACCGTTACCCATTGTCTTGGAGTAGATGGTCATATCAGGATAAACACCGTATTTCTTGTGCAGGCCAAAATAGGTCTCACGGAAACCAGAGGTGCACTCATCAAAGATAAGGATTACGCCATACTCATTGCAGAGGTTGCGGATATGCTCCAGATAACCTTTTTCCGGTCCAAAGTTACGACATACCTCCATCTTAACGGCCGCAAGATCGGGAGTGTTGCGAATGATATTCTCAATCTCCTCAAAATCGTTGTAATGGAAAGGAATCGCCGTACCACGAAGTGCACGAGGGACGCCATTGGTAGGAATACCAGGCAGAAGGTGGCCTGCAAGGGCATCGTTCTCACCAAGATTTACAGACACATACCAATCGTGCCAGCCATGGTAACCGCAAATGGCAATTTTATCCTTTCCGCTATAAGCACGGGCAATACGAATACACATAGAGTTGGCTTCACCACCACCACGAGTGTAACGCACACCACCAGCCCAAGGATTGTTCTGAAGAATCTTTTCTGCGAGATAAACTTCTTCAGGGCAATTTAAAGTCGTTAGGTTACCGTAATCTTTTACCACACGCATAACGGCTTCGTCAACCACATCGTTGGCATATCCAAGCGTGTTGGTACCAACGCCCATAGAACAACAGTCATAATAGTGATTGCCATCCAAATCCCATACTTCGCAGCCTTTTGACTTGCTATAATATGCAGGCCAATTCTCAGGCAGGAATTGTTCGGGTCTCTTAGAAAGGAGGGATGTTCCTCCAGGAATCATTGTTTTTGCTTTTTTGTAAAGCTCTTGTCCTTTTCCCATTGTTTTACTATTTAAATTGATTTACTATTTAATTTGTTTATCATTTTTTAAAGACTTCGCATATCCTTCATTATTCACAAATCGACTATTAATTGCATAAATATCCTTATGATCCATTAAATAATCGATGTATGTTTTCCAATCCTTTTCAATTCCAAGATGTTCAATAAGATTTTTTATGACCTCGAAATCTTCAGGTTCATCAACAGTGATACGATAATCATTAGCATTATAATTTCCAGCCATATTCTGATATTTACAACTCTTAAAAAGTGTACCTCCATTGGCAGTCCCATTTTTCCATATATATGGTGTTACATGCTCACGCTCAGAAATTAAGTTTGCTTCTTTATAAGCTTTCTCTAATGCCGAAAATTTAATGACAGATGTGTCCAAACCATCTGGGAAAGACACCGCATCTGTACTTACATAGTCGTAATCATGTTGTAATGCAAAATTTACAACTTCATCAATAATATTAGGATCTATTAAAGGACAATCACTAGTCAATCTCACGACATAATCAGGATGCTCAGAAACAGCTGTTCCATAAAACCTAGATAAGACGTCATCAACAGAGCCTTGATAATAATCGACCCCAACTCTCTTTGCCACATCAATAATAAATTTCGATCCTTCTTCTTCGGTTGTGGCTATTTTCAACTTGTTTATAGTTTTTGCGCGTAAAATCCTTCTTAGATGAATCTCAAGAAGAGTCATTCCATTCACCTCTTTCAAAATTTTAGCTGGTAAACGAGTAGAGCCATAACGTGCTTGAGTAATAGCTAATACTTTCATTCTATTTCCAATTTACAGGGTTTAATAATTCTTTTTCTTTTATTTTAATTGAACGGATAAAATCAATATCCTCTACATTTAACTGAAAGCGAGACACCTCAAGGTTCCTTTCTAACTGCTGATGATTGTCAACCCCTACAAGGGCACCATCAACAGCTTTATTACTGAGAACATAACCAAAGGCAATTTGCTCAACCGAAATATTGTGCTGTGTACAGTAATCATGCAATTGTACCAAATAAGGACACATTGGTTTTAATTTACCTTCAATGGTATTTACATCTTTAAAAAACAGTCCCTGCAAAAAAACAGAACGTGTATGAACCTCAACTCCCATCTCTTTCAATATAGGAAGCCATGGTTCAAACTGACGGTCGAAAATGTTGTAAGGAAACTGTAAAATATCGAACTTCACATTATGGTCAATCAAATACTGCAACTGCTGAGAGTTATACAAAGAGAATCCTATTTTCTGAATAAGACCTTCCTCTTTCAGACTGCGAATATTATCGAAAACATCGGAATTATCCTGATAAAACTCAAAATGATGAACAAGATAACCATAAAGAGAATCAACACCAAGATTTGTGAGAGACTTCAAAAAAGTCTCTCGTACACCAACTTCACTTTTAGGATACTTTGAAACTATGTTGAATTTCAGTCCTGTCTTCTTCAGAGCGTCTCCTAAAGCCTGCTCGCTTGTGCCATAAGCTGAAGAGGTATCTAATGTTTTAATTCGACCCTCTGATGCTATTCGGAGTATCGTTGCAACCTCTTCTTTTGTTACTTGTCCGGAAACATTATTTATTCCGTAATTAGTTCCAAACTGAACTGTACCAAGTACTATTCTATTTTTCATTTATTTTGCCAAAAAAATATGAATCCACGTATTCTCCATTACAATAACAATGACTTTTTTTACAACCTTCTATTTCGTAGCCATTCTTGAGAAAAGATTTCTGTGAACCGATATTAGGAGCGTAGGCCCCGCCCCAGACTTTATGAAGTTTTAATACATCAAAAGCAAAATCAGTAACGAGGGCTACCGCTTCTGTAGCAATTCCTTTCCCCCAATAGTTTTTCTCCCCAATGAGAAACCCTATATTTGCCGATTTGTGATGATTATTAATATTTCCTATTTTGATATTGCCTATATGTTTGTCGTTTTCTTTGAGAAAAATACCAAACTGATAATTATTGTCGTTAGTAACAGAACGAATAAATGATTTTGTATTATCAATAGTATGAGTATAGTAACGACTCTCTAAATACTGATTGATTTCCGGATCATTCATCCAGTGTACATAATCAGTTGTCACATCATCTTCCGTTAAACGCCGTAGATAAATTGATTTACCATATATAATTAGAGGTTCCATACAAAAATTAATTAATTATAAATTCTTTAACTTTTTCAACAATCCAATTCTGCTCATCTTCTGTTAGTGTCGGGAACATTGGAAGCGCCAAACACTTACTATAGTAATCTTCTGCTATAAGCAAATCACCATCTTTCCAGCCTTGCTGCTTGTAGTAAGGCATGGTGTGAGCCGGAATATAAAGCACCTGAGAGTAAACATTATTTGCTCGTAAGAAATCATACAAGCCCCTACGCTTTGATGGGTCAACCTGAATGATATAAAGATGGAAAGCATGAACAATACCATCAGCACGGAAAGGAGTCTTTACAGCAGTTCCTTTGAAAGCCTCATCATACTTCTTGGCAATCTCATTTCTGCGCTCAATGCTCCAATCCAGACGCTTCAACTGGCTAATACCCAGAGCAGCCTGCATCTCTGTGATGCGGTAGTTATAACCCAACTCCTGCATCTCATAATACCAGCCACCATCATTCTTCTTCAAAAGATTAGGATCTTTGGTAATACCGTGAGTACGGAAGAGAGCCACCTTATCATACAGGTCTTTGCGGTTAGTGGTGACTGCACCACCTTCGCCGGTGGCTATATGCTTCACGGGATGGAAGGAGAAAACAGTAAGGTCTGCATACTTGCAATTACCAATCATCTGCTTCTCACCCTTGCTATCAATGAAACTACCGCCAGGAGCATGACAGGCGTCTACCACAATAGCAAACTTATACTCATCTGCCAACTTACGAAGTTTCTCCTCATCAATGGGATAGCCAGCAAAGTCAACGGGAACAACAGCCTTGTAGGTGCCCCTTGGTGAAGCCTTCAGTTTCTGCTCCAGTTTATCCAAGTCCATCAGGAAGGTCTTGGGATCAATGTCGCAGAACACAACTTCAGCACCTTGATAACGGAAACCGTTTGCAGAGGCTACAAAAGTAATGGGTGTAGTGATAATCTTATCACCAGACTTGATATCAAGAGCCATAGCGCATAGATGGAGAGCAGCTGTACCATTGCTCACCATGCAAGCATATTTGCAACCAAGGTAATTAGCGAAGTCCTTCTCAAACTCGCCAATACGGGGGCCTTGGGTCATATAATCAGATTTTAAGGCCTCTATCACAGCCTTTACATCCTCATCAGTAATGTGCTGATGTCCGTAAGGAATTGGTTTGGTTATCATATAACAAGCAATAATCTATTTCACGACAAATCCAGGGATTACTTTAGCAAACTTTTCACGTAGAGATTCTACTGTATCCCACTCTGAATTATTGTCAGAAGCATAATAGAATCCCTGTTCTACATACTTCGCATTATGATGTTTCAGGTAAGATTCTGCAGAGTGATTGAATGCTACAGAAGGAAGTATTGCATAATACTTACCAAGATCAATAGTACTCAATGAATCAGTCGGTGTTATCATTTCCTCGTGAAGTTTTTCACCTGGTCTAATACCAATCTCCTTCATGGGTAGATTAGGAGCAATCGCCATGGCCACATCTGTAATTCTGTAGGAAGGGATCTTTGGGATAAAGAGCTCTCCACCGAGATGATGACCAAGAGCCCACATCACGAGGTCTACCCCCTCCTGAAGAGATATATTGAAGCGAGTCATGCGCATATCTGTAATAGGCAGTTCTTTTGCTCCCTCATCACGAAGTTTGATGAAAAAAGGAATAACAGAACCACGACTACCCATCACATTACCATAACGGACTACTGAAAAACGAATGTCGCGTGAACCCTTTATATTATTAGCCGCAATAAAGAGCTTATCGCTGGTAAGTTTAGTTGCGCCATAAAGGTTGATTGGAGCGCAAGCCTTGTCTGTAGAAAGAGCAACCACATCCTTCACACCGCATGACAAAGCTGCATCTATCACGTTTACAGCACCATTTACATTGGTCTTGATACACTCACGAGGATTGTATTCGGCAGTGTCCACCTGTTTGATAGCTGCTGCATGAATAATAACATCTACACCGTCACAAGCCATCTTTAAACGTTCGGCATCGCGAACGTCACCAATTAAATAACGAATCTGCGGAAAATCCTTCTCTGGATACTTCTGCTTCATGTTATACTGTTTTAACTCACCACGTGAATAGATTACTATCTTCTTCACATTAGGATAATCACGAAGAATGGTCTCCACAAACTTGTTACCGAACGAACCTGTACCGCCGGTAATCAAAACTACTTTACCGTTTAACATATTGATCAATATTAAAATTTATAATTTTTAATGCATAAAGGAGGAGGGAGTCACCATTATTGAACCTTATTTATGAGAGAGGTGAACATCTCCCCTCCTAGTTAATTCCCTATATCACTACTGTCCCGTTAAAGTGGACTAATCGCTCTTTGAAATAATTGAAATTCAGTCTATTAGGCAGGTTTTTGAAATGAAACGGACTTGATTTTGTAACTTTGCAGCCAAATATAATTGACTGCTATGTTCCAGGACAAATACGTTTTTGCTCAACTTACCGCTTTTCTGAACAGGACTCAGTTTAACAACTACGTTCGCAAGTATGATGGTAATCGCTACGTGAAGCACTTCACCTGCTGGAACCAGCTGCTTGCAATGATGTTCGGTCAACTGAGTAATCGTGAGAGTCTTCGTGATCTGATTGTTGCTTTTGAAGCACATCGGGCCAAGCAATACCATCTTGGATTAGGTCGTGAACCTATCGCTAAAACGACTCTTGCGTCAGCTAATCAGAATCGTGACTACAGGATCTTCGAGGAATTCGCCTTCTATATGATGAAGGAGGCTTGCGAGAAGCGAGAGACCAACATCTTGGATATCCCAGGAAAGAAGTATGCATTTGATTCAACTACAATCCCGTTGTGTCTTGCAACATTCCCATGGGCGAAATTCCGAAGAAAGAAGGGAGGCGTCAAAGCCCATGTCTTATATGACATTGAGGCTCAGGTTCCAGCCTTCTATACTGTGACCACAGCATCTAAGCATGATTCAACGGCAATGTCTTCAATTTCCTGTGAACCAAACGCTTACTACATATTCGACAGGGTATACGACTCATTTAAGGAACTCTATAGGATACACATTACAAAGTCGTTCTTTGTTGTCAGAGCCAAGACGAACTTGAAGTACAAGATTGTCAAATGGAAGCGAAGAATGCCTAAGAACGTACTGACTGATGCGGAAGTGAAACTGACTGGTTATCTCTCCGAGAAGAAGTATCCAGAGTCATTCAGACTCATTCGCTACTATGACGAGGAAGATGACCGTGAGTTCACTTTCCTGACGAATGCAAAGCATCTTTCTGCATTGGATGTCGCAAATCTCTATAAGAAAAGATGGCTGGTAGAACTATTCTTCAAATGGCTCAAACAGCATCTAAGGATAAAGAGGTTTTGGGGTACGACGGAAAATGCTGTCCGCATACAGATCAGTGTGGCCATTATCACTTACTGTCTCGTGGCTATTGTCCAACATGATATGCGACTGGAACGCTCAACCTATGAGGTCTTGCAGATTCTTAGCATCTCACTGACAGACAAAACTCACCTTCGAGACCTGTTCGATAAGACTAATTTCAACGATGTCAAAGATCAATTTGGTCCCCTCATTCCGGGGTTATTTGATTAATATTTAAACACGCCCCATTTTAACGGGACACTAATGTCCCTATATTATTGATGTTTATCAAAATTGCCTTGTTGATACATGTATATATGCTTGATGCACTGCATCAACTATAATCTTTATCTCTTCATAACCATTTTTATCAAGACAGTCAATATCATTATGGCTCAGCCCTTCTGATGCCTTATAGCATATTGGCTTTGAAAAGCCAGCAACACTTATGGATATCAACACATCATCAGGATACTGCTTATCATCAATACTGATATTGATGCGCTTGTCATTGAGTATACGCTGATAACCTAAGTTAAGAGCCAACTGGTTATGAAATCTGTCTTTGTTCATGTCATGAACGGTTAGCGAGATGTCTGAGGGATAAAGGGCAGGATAGACAGGCCTTGTAGGAACAACCTGAAAAGAGCCTGCCCACTACCTCCCGGTAGTTATGGTTTAATTTTCATCTTACGTTTATCCACACAGAGTTGAGCAATTGTACTTCTCGTAATATGAACTTCATTTCACCAACTTTTTCCATTTGCCTAGTCTATTAGTCAATTCATCTTTATAAGAGATAAAAGGCTGATAGAGTTTGAAATACGTTGCACCATAAGCACCTTGAAAAAGCTTAAGTGCAGGACGTTTATATCCATTACCAATGATATTCTGTCGGGCTATTCCTGGATATGGATCAATATAAACAATCTTACGAACCCCTATCTGGTAGAGTTTCTTGCTACATAGTTCACAAGGGCTTGCCGTAACGTAAATGATACCATTTATCAACTTTTCTCCACCAAACTTTACCATTTGCAACATGGCGTTCTCTTCCGCATGCAGTGAACGAGTGTGAACTTGATTCTTCTCGCCTTCATAACGATTATGCATCGTTTTGAAACAATACGAGAAAGGTAATCCCTTCAAATGATTATCGACATCTTTAAGCCATCGGTAATCCTCATCAAAACCCTGCTTAAATGTTTTAGGATTCTTATCATATTTAGACGTACCTCTTTCAAATTCGCTATACACGTATTGATAATTCGGAGATTCTGCATCTGGATTATTACACAGCAATTCTCTGGCATCACGAAGTCCGCACGGTATATGCCCATATGGTACTTCGTTCCAACCAATTGTCCTAATTGAATGATACTCATTAGTAATCACTGCACCTACCTGCCTTGACAGACAGGAAGAATTGAACTTTGCTGTATAAGCCACAACCATACAACGTTCTTCTGAACTTGGCGTTATCAAACCTGGATGCAGTATTAAGGCGGCATACTTCATCCATTGCTCAGCCATTGTATAGAATGAAGGAGATTCCGGGTTCTGTCCTTCGGTATTTGCGATATGTATCTCTGCATCTGAAATACATTGACTCACATTAGGACTATAGAAATAGCCTTCCTCGAAATCTTTGTTCTTGACTTCCTCTTCAGCCAAAAGCTTAGCCTTGGCAAAAACCATTTCTATTCGAGAATTATTATCTTCCTTATTTTTGATGGACTCTCCGAACAAATCGGCTATCTTTTGTTTCAGATGCTTATCGTGGTGTTCATCATCGTGAACTGCAATCAGATAGAATGCCGAATATCGCTCACGAAGATAAAAAGCTTCTAAGGAATTTCTTATCGAATCTATCACAACTCTAGCCTCTCGATGCTTGCCATCATTATATTCTCGCTTACGTAACCCCTTTATCACGCAATTAATTAGGTGCACAAGTTTATAGAGATTAGATATATCTTGCGCGGGCTGATTAAAGACATTCTTTGTTGGTTCAGTAGGTTTACCTGATGAACGAATGACATAACCCAATCTGTGATATAAAAAGCACAGGTAATAGAAATCCTTTTGAGCGAGATAATTATTCAATGCAGATGCAAATTTTTGAAAAGCCTCACTAAAAAAGAAATTTGAAAGATCTATATACTCACCCTTTACGTCAATATCATCAATGAATTTCGTCGGATCCAGGTTTGAAAGTCCTTTAATAAGTTCATCCCAAGAGAAGCCTTTAAGTTTCAATATTTCTGGAATAAAGTCAAATTCCTCATAAATTCCACTTATTTTTCTATATTCACTATCAGGATCTATTCCTTTCTCAGAATCTCCCCTGCTTGGTCCAAATTTATCTTTTAATATCTCTGTTATTTTCCAAGCGATGTCCTCAGCATTAACACGTCTATTTTGTTCATCAACAGCTTTCTTGGTAAAAAGCAAAACATACAGCCATATTATCCTTGTGTATTTGATAACCCTATAAGGATGATAGTTCCCTTCTTCAAGGAAATTATAGCATATTGAATATTTGCGTTTAAAGACTTCCTCACTGAGTGCTTTTTGATTCAAGCTTTCCTCTGTATTGTGATATAGGTCTGTGTTATTGACATAATTAACCTTCGACACATGAAGTCCGCTCGGATCCCTTACGACTTTCCTATTTTTGAAGAATTCTTTATCAGCCATATAGGAGGCCAATGTAGAACATCCACAACCAGAAAGTCCAGTCAACCCTACGACAACAAAATTCTTCCTGCTGTCGTAAAGCTTATCCACTGCTATTTGAGAAGTGCTTACGTTATCACCCATATTTAAAAAGTAATTCTTAAATTCTTGATTAACTAAGGCTTTCCTTATACCATTCAAAGAGTTTGGCTACGCCATCCTCAATCTCCACCTTATGCGTCCAACCAAGGCTGTGCAGCTTGGATACATCAATCAGTTTGCGCATCGTGCCATCAGGCTTGCTGGAATCAAATTCTACAGTGCCTTCAAAGCCTACGGCCTTGACAACCAGCTCTGAGAGTTCACGGATGGTCAGTTCTTTACCTGTGCCTACGTTGATATGGCAGTTGCGGATCTCGCCCAGGCCGGGGATGTAGCCGCCACGGCCTGCGCTGCCAGCACCACTGCATCGGGCTGCTCCTCATCGAAGAAGCGCTTGACGGCCACTTGGTCAGTCAGGTCCAGCTCCTTATGGCTTCGGCCAACGAGGTTGGTGTAGCCTCGCTGCAGGAGGTTGTTCCATATGGCTGACCCAACGAGCCCGTTGTGTCCAGCGACATATATTTTTGAATTCTTATCTAATGCCATTACTTTACAATTCCTTTCTCCAAGTACTCTGCAAGGTTGGTTCTAACCTTTGCGGCAGCACCTTCAGCAGCAACCTTGGCAATATCATGCTCCACCATCAGCTTTACCAGCTCCTCAAACGAAGTCTTGTTGGGGTTCCACTTCAGCTTAGCCTTGGCCTTTGTGGGATCACCCCAAAGGTTGACTACATCAGTAGGACGGTAGAAATCCTCACTAACTGCAACCAAAGTCTTACCAATTAGATTCTCTGGTCCTGCAACGCAGATACCCTTCTCATTGATACCCTCGCCCTCGAACTTCAATTCAATACCAGCGTGCTTAAATGCCAAGTCCGTAAACTCACGAACACTGTGCTGCACACCCGTTGCAATCACGAAGTCCTCTGGTTTATCCTGCTGCAGGATGAGCCACATACATTCCACATAATCCTTCGCATAACCCCAGTCACGCAGCGAATCCATATTACCCAGATACAGGCAATCCTGCACACCTTGCGAAATACGTGCAGCAGCAAGGGTAATCTTACGGGTTACGAACGTCTCTCCGCGACGTTCCGACTCGTGGTTAAACAGAATACCTGAGCAGCAGAACATATTGTAAGCCTCGCGATACTCCTTGACAATCCAGAAGCCATACTGTTTTGCCACAGCATAGGGACTGTAAGGATGGAAAGGAGTATTCTCATTCTGTGGGACTTCCTCTACCTTACCATACAGCTCGCTAGTGCTGGCCTGATAGATACGACAAGTATCGGTCATGCCCAGTTGACGCACAGCTTCCAAAATACGGAGTACACCTACGGCATCCACGTCGGCAGTAAACTCCGGGCTATCAAAGCTCACCTGCACGTGGCTCTGTGCTGCCAAATTATATATTTCATCCGGCTTAACCTTACCTATCACGCCCAAGACACTCATTGAGTCACCCAAGTCTGCATAGTGTAGATGGAAGTGGGGGGTACCCTCCAGATGTGCTATACGTTCACGGAAGTCCACAGAACTTCTACGTATCGTTCCATGAACATCATAACCTTTCTCCAACAAAAATTCGGCCAGGTAACTACCGTCCTGTCCCGTAATTCCAGTAATTAATGCTGTTTTCATATTTTATTTATTCAAATTGACTTTATTGGAACAAGTTTGAGTTCTCACTCGCTTATCAGAAACTTATTGGACATCGGGGGGATGGAGCTAATTTTTAATATATCTACTTAAATTAGAAAACAGATCATTAACTGTTTGGCTGGCTGATACGCCTTTATCAAATACCATCAAAATATCTGTGTTTCTAATTCCCGCAGAATTCTTCTGCAATTTGACATTGGCTTTGATGGTAATCACATCGCCCGCCTTTGAGATATTCTTAATGCGAAACTTTTCAAGGATGGCATAGCGCAGTTTTTCATTCTGCTCGCAACAAATATTAATGATGCTACTGCTCCAACCATAATCACAGGCTCTGTCATCCAGTTTCCGGAGCATCTTGGCAAGGTGAATGCCTATCACATTGCCATTGATCTTACTGGTATTAAAGTCGGGCATCGTGTAGTCTATACCTATCTTCTGGCGAATTTCTTCTTTCTCTGCCTCTTCGCCCTGCGAAAAAGATTTGGCATTCATGCTGATAACACAACACATCATTAACAGCAGCATCAAAATCTGTCTCTTTGCTTTCATATCTTTATCTATCTTTTGTGGGTAATCCCGGCTCAGTATGCTGACAGTACTATCTATAACTATCGTCTCATAATAGCCCAAGCGGTGTTGTATCTTAATCACCCGTATATCTTTCCACTTTTAGAATTCGAAATTTTTAGAGTTCTGAAGGAATGACATTTCTTCCTCTTCTTCTAAGGAAAGTAAAATAGTGTCTATCACCTTTGAATTCTGTTCACTAAGCCTAAGTGTTATCTCTTTTCTATACGCTAAAGCCTCATCTATACTGACATACTTCCTGTCGTAAATAATGGCCACATCTATATCAGATATATCGGATAGATTGTCTGAGTAAACCGAAGAACCGAATAGATAGCGGCTAAAATGCTCTCTGCGTTCTATTTCTGTCTTGATATTTATCATTTCTTTTCTTTCTTTACATAGTCCAACATTCTTTCTCCAACAAAATGGACGGCTCCATAAAACTCACGCATATCAAAAAGACCGATATTGTTAGTCCGAGCCAAATCTTTAGCTCTCCGTGAATAACGGTTATAGAAACCCACCAACACGATACAGTCTATATCGATGTAATTACAGGAAATATCATAAATGTCTGCTTCTCCGCAAATATAGATATCAGCTATGAGAACTTTTATGTCTGGTCTATCTTCGGTGCGCTTTATACGATAGACATCATCGTACAGATTGACGATATCCAAAACAGCCTTATTTCCTCGCATCCCATTCTCAAAATACTGCTTAGTTCTGAGAGTTAACATTTTTCTGCTCATGGCTATTGGTATATCTTTTCAAACCCGCCGGGGAATTTCGGTACTACGGCACTAACATCGCCTGACAGCTTGTTAAACTCAAATCCTTCTTTATGCTGTCTAAACTGAATGTATAATGGATACTCTTCTTCGTTCAGCAACTCAACATTACAGGTAATGGCAACCTCTATCTTCCGGTTGTTTGGAATTATCTTCTGAATGGCCAGCCGCTCCCATTCCTGCTCTGTTGCCATTTGGTCTTCTTCTGCGTTCTTGGAATAGGGGCCAAATGTATCAAATATGTATTTGTTCTCTGCCAGGAGTGGCTTCAAATATTGAAATACTTCTTCTCGTGTATTGAACTTTGGAGCTACAAAAAGGTTCTTGATGCTATCTATATGATTCTTCTTCCACAGAAACAATGTTTCTTTCGGATAAATATTCGGATTCTTATCTACCATCGTATGACAAGTAGGGCATAGCAAAATGATATTGTCAAACTCGTCACGTTCGCTCAGAGGTAATTCATCCTCACCACGCGGGCCATCTTCCTTCTGTCCTATAATATGTGCCATCTCCTCTATATTGGTTATCTTCCCAGTCTCGAAGAATGGCAGCAATTCACGATGGCATCCCGGATTACCACAATACCCTCCAGAACTTGCCCACAACTTCCTTTGTACCTTCGTACTTATGCTCATTTTGCTTTTAACATATACGTTGCATGCATCCACCCTTTTTTGCCATAAACCCTAGCCGCAGTTTTGTATATGACTCCTAACACCCCTCTCACAGGAACTCGTGAACAATCACGAGGTGAATCGCCATACCTTTCCTGTCTCATCTGGATATATATAAGTCTGATTCCATGTGCCATCTTCATAATATGCCAGAACTTGGATACCACAGGAATTTGTCTTCTTTGTAAGTGGCAAATATAACTGATTTACAAAATCTCGCAGGACAGAAAAGAGACCTCTGAATATAAGGTAAGAGTAAATGTAACATTTCTCCCAATCAGCAAATCCTATCGCTTGAATATCTCCAGGCTTATTGGGATTGTAATTGTCGAACATGATACCATTGTCAATTAAATGATACTGTGAATGGGCCACGGCATTCCTTGTCGAAGGATGATAAGCTATTTCTATTGCTTCTTTGAACTTCGGACATACATCTAATTTTTTAATTATCTTGTCACGAATAAAGTTACTCTTCGATGTACCAATCTTGTACATATCTAACGTCCAATCATATCTTTCGCCATTGGCAACTCTGGCAACCTCTGTCAATGTCCTCAGGAAATATACATTTTCCCACATCCCTTGATAAGAATTCATTTCAGAACGAACAGATTCTGGCAATTCAGAAGAGTCTTGGCACATCAGACGTCCATATTTCTCAAAATACTCATCATCATTAGTCGTGTGATCCAGTCCATGATCAATTAGGGAGTTAATCTGTTGAAAAGAATTGATTCCCTCTTTACCTAGGCCTATGCATGTGTGTCCATGAAGTATATTCCCATTTTGTTGGCACAACAGCAAATCACCAGAATGATACATTGAGAACTGACATCTCTTTATCAGTTCTTTATATGCATCTATTATTACGGTTTCGTATTTATTTAAATAGGTTTGCCTAAGCATAATTGGAAAATGAGATTAAAAACATTTTTAAGACTGCAAATGTCGATATACTATACTTTTTTCTCAAAGTACCCTGTCATAGTTTTGGACGCTTACATTACATGTATTGATCCTTAATCATATAGTCTCAATTATCTTACTTTCTCTAAACATTTATATTTCTTATCTTCCTCTTCCTTCTCTACAACACGAATTAAGCCTTCATTTTTTAATTTATCCAACATCTTGCGAGATGAACTATATTTAAAATTCTTATGCCCAAGAACTGTGAAAATAAAGAAATCCTGTCTTAAACAGCCATCTCCAAAATCTTTAGCCCAAATTTCTGCAGCTTCTAGTTCTTGCATAAACCTTTCTTCAGAAACATCCCTAAGATATGAATAATCCTGTTCTCCCGCGTTGCTATCTTGAGTGTTATCGGTAATATCATTCGATTCTGATGATGATTCTTTACTTTCAATTGTATGATTCACATCCATAACATTTGCCCCTGTGGTTTCTGTTTCATCTGCATTCGCATTAACAGGAAGTATTTCTGGGCTTACATCATCATCTCGTCCTTCCTCTGAACTTTCAGCAACAGCTTCAAATGTAAGGGGAGTAAAGTCTCTTGCATTAAAGATGTAAAGCATATGTCCAGTATTCATATAAGTATCAACAATGTAATGTCCAAATGGTTTCCTATCTGCTCCAACCCAATCAGACTTGGTTACATCATTTGTTAACAATACTACATCTTGGTTGGTACGTCTCATATAAGACAATAACTCATGATATATATAAAAATCGCCACAAGGATCTAAACCATCTTTTTCTTTAAAACGATCACCACAACCGGGGAAAGTAAATAATGTAATTTCTGATAGCTGACTCTTATGTTCATTATATTCTTCCAGCAACTGATGATACTTGTTATTTAGAAAGTCCATCTCTAACTGACTTAAAGGCTTCTGAATCTGGGCTTTACTTAATGACGACAAAACAGGATCATCGAGTTCATAGACAGCTTGTTTCATAGATTCATCTACTCCCTTCTTCAAATTTTCAAGTAGTGGGCAAAATAGGTTTGTGAGTTCATTGATATAGTCATCAGAAAACTTATGTTGCTCTATAAATTGTTGAACATTCTTTATCTGTTCCATTACATAGAGCATATCATTTGACACAATCTTTCTATTACCCAGTTGCTTTAATTGTTCACTTGCTGTCTTATATGATTTCTTTAAAGAATCGAGAATTGTCCTAGTTTGGGGTTCTAACTCTTTCAAAGTACGCTGAAAAGCTTGAATATGATTTATACGATGACACATATACTCTTGTTGTACCTGTGCAGGTATAATAATTCTATATGCATTCTTTTCAATAAATTTTAGGAATTCCTCTCTTTCTTTAAATGATATTTTATACAGGTTTAGAAGAATATTTGTATCAATAGCTATTGGAGTATTCGAACCATATAACTCTTTGGGAGTTTTCTTATGGTCCTTATAATAGGCATAAGCGCTATAAGTTCCACTAATATCACTATAATGACGATGAAAGCAGAACTGTTCAGAAACAAGATAATTGTCTCGCTTCTGAACTTGTGGTTTCTGATACTTGTTATTACTGCTCATTTATGAAGAAATTCTTTAATATCGTCATTCTCTGGCAACAAATTACGCCAAGCAGAAGGAGAACTTACAGTTGAAACTAATATACTACTAATCTCATAAGGAGAGTTTTTGATCGCATCTCTTATCTCTACTGCTGTCACATCAGTAAACAAGAAAAAAGAATGCCTTGATAATTGAATACTCTCACCTATGGAAAGAAGTAAATCACTCACCTTTTGTATTACATCTATAGGTGCATCATCTTTATATTCTATAATTACTATATATAACATAATGGTATTTGATGTCTTAAATCATATGATTACTAGCATTAAGTAATACTAATAAGTTCTTTATAATAAACTTTCAATTTGCAAGATTGCAAATAATAATGATTGTTGCTAAAGCAGTGGTGCCCAATTTGAGATAATATAATAACTGTGCCACTATCTTGATATAAGTTGGATATGGGGCCGCATTATAGTCCTCGTTGATATTACCTTCAGCATCAGTCGCTTTTTCTTCCTGCTTGTCAAAGTGAAACTTTTCCAGTAATCCTTTTAGAAAATACTGCAAAAAATCTGCAGTTAAGGACACAACAATAATGATAAGAGGAAACTTAAAATCGCCTAAATTAGCTACCGATTCTTTCGAAAGAATCCACACTACGCCCAAAAGAGCAAAATTGAGATTCCTTGCTATATCACTTGCTTGAGCAGAATCTTGATGATACTGATCTAATATTTCCTGTAACTTCATTATTTTTTAGGTTTGTTTGGACCTGGATCTAAGCTGCCACCTCCACTTTTCTTAGCAAAACTACGTTTCGAATCCTTAACTCTGTGGTTTGGTCTTGGACTAGAGGATTTCTTTATGGTGGTTTTGGTACTCTTACTCTTTTCCATGTTTTTTATCTTTAAATAGTCTATGCTTCGCTAATGTATTATCCAAATATCGAATGTTCTAATTCTTTATATACATTTGTTTCTGGAGTTATTAATGGCGATATTGTATCACGAAGAAAACTTTCTGTTGTATTACCACAACGTGTCATGCCTAATAAACGCTTTAAATCAACCATAATAGAGCCACTTGCAGATTTCATGTCTTCAGCAGGATTTCCCCTATTTACACTGTTTGTTATTTGGAAAGCTTTTGCTGCTAAGCAATTTGATTCCAATTCTGGATGACCAACTAAAGCACATAGTTTCTTAATGATTTCATCATCTAACAAATAGCATTCTATATGTCGTCTGCTTAGTGTCTTTACCCCTTTTGTAAGGAGGCTAGCGACTTCTGTTGCACTAAGATCATCCCTATCTACTACTCTTATCACTTGAGAATTCGACAACAACTGTGTTATCATCTTTACGCTCTCATTTTCCTTATTTGACACCTCTGAACAAGAACCTGCAGAAACAAATGCAGTATTAGGGTGATCACTACCAAATATCTTTGTATACACTTGTGCATCAAAGCTAGGATTTGCATGGCCTTTTGGATTTCCCTCACAGAAAATGATCTGCTGAGGTGCAATAAAATCTGCATAATCATCTAATGCCAGTTGCATAAACCTTCGCAAAATAGTTCCATCTATTTGAGCTGGAGTTATAACAACGGAGCTATCAAAATCTCTGCCATCAAAATCCAAAAACACAACAGTTCCAGGATGCTCCGCCTCCAATTGTTGCGCCCTGCGTAGCATTCCCAAAGAATGGGTGGCCACCCATAACTGGGATTCTTTTGGAATCAGATTATATATCTCGTTTAGGAGAAGTGTCTGAAGATGGGTATGCATGTGAGCCTCTGGCTCATCAATGCAATAGACGGCATTAGGGAAAGAATTAGACTTTACTATCAGGTCTAGTATCAAATCAAATGCAGACTTCTCTCCTGCAGAGAGATTTTTATAATGGAAGTCCTTGACTGTCCCTTTCTCAAAGAAGAATGAACCATTACTCAATGGGTCGTCCCCGACTCCATTTAAAGTCAAATCACTAAATAACCGCTTTAAAGAGTCTCTTATCTTACCTATTATTTCCTCTCTTAATTCTTCAACAAGCTTTTTATCCTTTTCACCTTTAAACAGACCAGAAATAGCAGTTGAAACAAGTCTCTGATAATTATCTGACACGGTAGCGTCTGTACTCATCAGATTATATTTCATTATTAGTTTCGGATCTTGCTGATGTTTAAAGGCATTTATGGTAAAATCTGGTTCATTACGGTATGCAGAACGGAAATAGAATTTTCCCTTTATAGCATCTTGAGAACCAGTCTCTGTAGAATCATGGAAAACTATATTAGCAATAATGAAAGAAGTCCAATTAAAATTATTAAATTGATGCTCATCTTCTTCTTTAACATTAAATTCTTTATCAGAATATGTACTAAATCCTTTAGACATATACCAATAATTAAAGGCCTCAAACAATGAAGTCTTACCACATCCATTCGGACCAACCAACACAACAAGCTTCGTTGTTGCTGGTATGCCTTCAATTGTCAAGTCGGTAAACCGTTTGAAGTGTTGAATGTGAATCTTACTTATTTTCATTGTCTTATCTCATTTCAGGAACTTTTATCGTCCGCAGCAATGCGTATGCATCCAAACCCCTTTTTTCCATAAGTCCTAGCCCTTGCAGATGCTGGTGTTTTGAGTGATCCTAGGAAACGGGATTGTCTTACATTATATATTGTTTGTAACGCTTTCTGACAGCATCGGAGTTTTTAAGACATTCTTTCAAGGAAGAAAAAATGTCGTCTTTAAGTTTCCCCTTCAACTCTATTACTGTTTCACCACAAAAATACTGCTCTAAAAACGCAGAAGAATTATAAGTCTTAATATTCTGCCCATATATAAATGTATTCTTATCGAAAAAGAATCCATTGTCGGTTACAACTTCATTGGCCATGAATGTATAGGCATTGACCATTCGCTCAGGTAATCAGTCATTTTAGACCCGTTAAGGCCTACAACAACCATATTTTTAGTAATCTTTAAAATTTAGATTCGGATTTAATAGATGGCAGGTGCCATTTGTGGTTGCCACTTATGGGCAACCAAGTTG
>JAEEGK010000609.1_pt1 | contig 89281 bp, 82 predicted proteins | sample 8958771 | NCBI WGS metagenome assembly JAEEGK01 (sample SAMN16246547, study PRJNA631951) | gut metagenome | biome: gut microbiome; feature: rumen; material: SC-attached | host: Bos | place: Iran: Karaj | collected 2018-10
TCGAGGACACCGTCAAGGGCGGTGTCAGAGGCTGCTTCATCCCCTACGACGCGAACCCGAGCCTCTATCTCGGGCAGAACCGCCAGACCGGTGTCCTGACCCTGGACGTGGACATCCTCATCCGTGAGACGTCCGCCAGCAAGACGGGCGCCACCCACTTCATCAAGCTCAACGTCGGCAAGGCGAACCGTGAGCGCTTCCAACTGAGCCAGGAGGCCCTGGACTCGCTGAAGATCGTCGGCAACCTCTACACCCGGACCCCGGCCCCGGCGGGCCAGGCCCAGGGCGTCCAGGGCGCGGCCCCCGCGCCGCAAGGCGGCTATCAGCAGCACCCGCCCCAGCAGGCTCCCGCCTACGGAGCGGCACCCCAGGGCGGTTTCCAGGCCCCTGCACCCCAGTACGGGGCACAGGGCCGTCCGGGCGGCTATCTGGGAGGCCAGGCGGACTTCTCCGCCCAGGGGGCCGGTTGGTAGGACCCGGATCCGCGAGTCGAATTTCCGGGGCGGCCGAATCGCGGTCGCCCCGGGATTTGAACGAAAAGGTCTTTCACGATGGACAAGATTGAAATCTCCAGCGAGCAGTTCCAGCAGGCGCTCGGCTGGATCAACGGACAGGCGTCCACACTGGGGGAGAAGGAGGTCCTCGCGATGCTGCGCTCCCTCACCGAGGGGTTCCGGGAGAACTGTCGCCGGCTCCGTCCCGGCCCCATTCCGAGAATCCGGAGCCTGGCGATCCATCCGCTGTCCCTGACGGCCCTGATGCAGGAGGCGGATGTCGGGGAAGAGGGTCCCCGGGTTCCGGCGGTCCCCGCCATTGCGCAGGCGCTGGTGGTCGCCACGCCGGAAACGCCTCCCGCCGCCTTGACTCCGGAGATGGAAGTGATGAAGGAGGTGGAGAGGCAGTCCGTGCTTGACAGCGTCCTCCTCATCAACTCGATCGCCCACGTGGGGGCCACGGCGGGCTATCCCGTGTCCCAGTCTCGGGCGCAGATCATCCTCTACTGTCTCTACGGCTCCCGTTTGGGCGCCGGGATGGAAAGGCTTGCCATCGAACACCCGCAGATGTGGCGATACGGTCCGGTCTTCCCCAGGGCCTACAAGCGGGGAAGCATCGGCGACCGGACGGCCTGTGCGGATTCCTACAGGGAGCTGATGGACAGGGAGCCGGTCCTTCTGACGGCCCTGTCCACCAAGACCCAGTCCATGATGGCGACCCCGATGGCGGACCTCAACGCCGTGCACAAGGGGGCCAGGAGCCCCTATGGCCGCATGGTGGCGCGCTATCCGGACAAGTGGGGGACCCAGATTCCTGACGAGGAGATCGCCGAGTTCTTCCGGTCCAGGATGACCGGGTGAGAAGCCTGCAATAAAAGTGTGAATTGCTTCACTATTATTTGATAATTATCTACCTTTGTAGACGAGGAATGACTGAATCCGGGACCCGCAAGGCCTCGGCTTTCGGCCGTTCCTTTTTTCGTGGCAGCAACTGCGGTCCGGCTGCCGACAAATCCCAAGAACAGATCACATGAAAAACAAGATTACCAATATGACGGCCACGCTCGGCATTGTCTTCAGTTTGGCGTCATGCATAGATTTCCGTCCGTCCGGTCCGCTTCCGCCGGAACCGCCGGCAGAGGAAGAGGCGCCAGCCATCATTGTTCCCGACGAGGACCTCGTTGTCTATCCGGCGTCCACCGGCGTGAGTTCGGAGATGGAGTTCCGCATCGAGGGGCTGGGGGAGAAGGGCTCGGTGTCCATAACCCCGGATGCCGGGATTGAAGCATCGTTGTTCTTCGACCGGGTGGACGGAAGAGGCTTCGTGACCCTTTTCGGAAAGGAAGGGCTGTCCGTGGAATCCTCCTTCACCATAGAGGCGTCCAATGGGGACAGGCACTCCCGGAAAAGGGTCCCCGTTCAGGAGGCGTACCTGATGGCTGGCCTGACCACCTGGAAGGAGCCGTCCTCCGGAGGCTCGCGGAAGATCCTCGTCTATACGAACACCGGTGGATTCTCGGCTACAAGCGCGTCCCCCTGGCTGAGAGTCGACACCATTATCGAAGGGGAGGGACTCGTCTTCTCGGTCGGCGAGAATACGGGCGACACTCCGCGGGAGGGGTATCTGGACCTTCTCGACGGCAAGGGGGTGCTCCGGGAGAAGGTGACCGTCACTCAGGCGGCATCCGACCATTCCGGGGAAATCGGGTCGGAACGAGCCGCGCTGGCGGAGATATTCATGGCCCTTCACGGAGACGAGTGGTGCGACAGCGACGGCTGGTGCACGGACGCCCCTCTCAAGTCCTGGTACGGGGTGATGACGAATACGTTCAAGGGGGAGGAGCACGTCGTCTATCTTCATCTCCAGTATCTCGGGGCGCGGGGGGAGATTCCATCTGCCATCGGGAACCTTCGCCACCTTCGCGAACTATGGATTACCGGGAATCCCGGCATCACCGGAACGATTCCGTCCTCCATCGGGAACCTCACGGACCTGAAGGACCTCTCCATCAGCGGGACGTCCATCGGAGGCCCCATCCCGGAGGCGATCCATGGCCTGCGGAAACTCGAGATACTCGGCCTGGACGACAACCTCCTCGAAGGGGACCTGCCTGACTGGCTCTCCGACATGCCCGCGCTGTACAATTTCGGTTTCTCGCTCAACTGTTTCGACGGACAGATCGACCCCGCCCTGACGGAGACGACCTGGTGGAAGACTCCGGACTCCATGACCGGAACCCCCATGGGGATGGAGAACCTACTGAAGGGACAGAAGAAGGGGCACAGGCTCTGGCTATAGGTGAATGCCGGAGAAATGAAGCCCGGGATGTAGGAACAGCTATTGGAAATGAGTTGAAAAGAATTTTGCTATGGTTCGGATATTGTCTGAAATTGAAAGTGCCACTTTGGATTTTAGACTTTTTGGTGTCGGACTGAATCCTACAGCAGCTCCGTCAGTATTCCCAGTTCAAGCGCTTCCTCGGCGGTCATGAACCAGTCCTTCTGCCGCCGGAGCACCTCGTTCAACTGGTCCTCGGTGATGCTTGTCTTCTCCCTGATGATTCTGAAGAGCATGTCGTTGATGCGGGATGCTTCGGCCACGCTGTCCTCCATCTCCCTGAGGGTGCCTATGGAGAGTCCCTTGACCTGGTGGATCATAAAGGTGGTGTTCCTGTAGGCCTTGCGCACTTTCGCGCCGAGGGCGACGACAACCCCCATGGACATGATCTTTCCCGAGCAGATGACCTCGACGGGGGTCCCGGAGGATTCGATCACGTCATGGAGGGCCATCCCGTCGTAGCAGGCCCCTCCTCCGGTCGAGAGGAAGAATTTGATCGGGGACAGTCTGGCCGGTGAAGGGTCCTGGCCGTTCTCCACGGCCCATCGGCGGCATTTCTCCACGTAGTCCCTGTCGGAGAGGTTGATCTTGACGATCTCCCTGATGGCGTTCTCCACGGTCGCGGCCTTGATCTCCCCGAAGAAGGTAATCACTTTTTCCTTTTGCTCGAGCTGCTTGATTTCCATGTGCTTGTCCTTTATTCATGGACAAAGGTCGCGAGCGGTTCGGCAAGAATCAGGCAGAAGTAGTTTTTTGAGCATCGGCCGATTTTTTGCCGATGCTTTTGCTATCTTTGCAACCAGCTATGGCAAAGAACTACTTCAAATCTTACATCTGGCTGCTGGAGACGCTCCAGAGCAGGGGACCGCTGACGCTGGCTCAGATAAGGGAGCTGTGGAGGCGGAGCTCCGTCAATGACGAGGGAAAGGATCTCCCCGCCAGGACGTTCTCCAACCATATCGGCGCCATCGCCGACATCTTCGGGATCGACATCGTCTGCGACCGGCGGGACAACACCTACTACATTGAGAATGACGGGGACTTGGACGGGAAGGGAATCCGTTCCTGGATGCTCGATGCCCTCAGCCTTAATTCGCTCCTCAACGAGAGTGCCGGCATGAAGGAACGGGTCTTTTTCGAGGACGTTCCTTCCAGCCATCAGTTCCTGACCACGGTCATCCAGGCTATCCGGGACGACCGGAAGCTCAGGGTGAGGTATCAGGGATACAGGATGGAAAAGGAAATGACCTACGAGCTGGATCCGTATTTCATCCGCGAGTACAAGCGCCGCTGGTACCTGTATGCCCACAAGGACTACGACAAGGACTTCAAGCCCCATATGTACGCCCTGGACAGGATGATGGAAGTTGAGGTTCTCCCCGACACCTTCAAGATGCCCGACAACCTGGATGCCAGGGCCTGGTTCAAGTCGCTTTACGGCGTACGAAAGTACGATGACATGAAAAGCCGGCAGGTCCTCCTCAAGGTCTACGGAAGGCAGGTGCGTTATTTCCGGTCCCTTCCGCTCCACAGTTCCCAGGAGGAGGTCGAGAAGCACAAGGGCTTCAGCGTGTTTTCTTACAATCTCGCTCCGGACTTTGACTTCAAGCAGGATGTTCTGTCCTTCGGGGATGCGGTTGAAGTGCTGGAACCGATGTCCTTAAGAAACGCAATGAGAGAACAAATAGCAAAACTGAGTGAATTATATGGATGCAAATAAGTTATTGAAGGAGAGGTTGACTGAATGTGGGCAACCATTTATCACTGACCTGATTTGTGAGCCTTCGGAAGCGCAATTGCAAGCGCTGAAAGAAGGTAGCGGTAATCCTGAGGCGGAAATGCGGCGGATTAATTCTTCTGCTGGTTTGGCCGTCAATTTCTGGCGTGCATATGAGCTATGCCATCCGGGTTGCACTGTGGAGTTCGAGTGGCGGAAGCGGAGGCCATTGAGATACGGATGTCCAGCCAACATCGATGTCGTAGTCAGAGAAAACAAGACGATCACGTTCATCGAATCCAAGTTCCTGGAGCCTTATTATTTGGAGAATGAAACTCCTAATGAATCATATTTTCAGGCAGTAAAATATTCCAAAAACACCAAGGATTCCCCGCTTTCGTGGATAGAACTGTTCTCAAAGGCCAAAGACTTCAAGTATTACAACGTCACGCAGCTTTGCCGGCATTTGCTGGCCATATCCAATGATATGTGGAAGAGCCCCGGGTTCTATGAGGATAAGAATGTGAAACTATGTAGCATTACGTGGGATATGCCGGACGGCTTTACCGATATCTTTGATGACGAAGTAGTATCAGAGTTCGCTATTAGGAGAAAGATCATTCGGGAAGAAGCCGACAGGTGTGCAATACTGCTGAAAGATTTTATCTCTGAGCATCTTGCATTTCAGAACCTTGATTTTGAGACTATCAAGTACAATGATATCATCGGACAGCTTGAGAATTCCCCATATTATTTGAAAATCAAGGAGCAGTATTACTTGTAGCTCCGATAGCTGGTTTTAGACAGGTCCAGATACGAGGTCCGCGTTATCAGATAAGATTTCGGCTTCGGCCATATTTTTGCCGAAGGTGCGGCTATTTTTGCCGAAAAACTTTAGATATGGCAGAAATCTTTCTTGAAAACCCGGATTACCAGAACGGAGTAATCAGTTTCATAGGATACGACGACGAGGAGGCCGTCCTGCCCCGTGCCGCCGAGATCGTGACGGAATTCCTGAACAAGTGGAACACCAATGTGGTGTTCATCTCCCTGACCGGCCGCGGCGAGGCCCTGAAGGCCCTTGTGAAGAACGAGTCCAAGGTCGCACGCCTCTACACGGTGGACCAGAAGAACCCCGATCCCGACGTCATCCTCCGCAAGGCCCGCGGGATGGTCAACCGTCGCTTTGTCCGTGCCGTCGTGCTGGAAGGGATTCCCCTCAGCCCCAAAACTGTAGAAGAGTGGGGGAAACGTTTCAAACGCTGGACGCTCACTCACCAGGTCATTGTCGGGGTGATGGATGAATAAGTGGTCTAGTCCAGAATCATGGCCCCATTTTGTTGTAAGGACGATTGAGTTTTCCTATCTTTGCTACGGGACCGCATATCGGAAATGAGACTACTGATATGATTTGGCGGCACCGGACAACCGGCAGTCAGTCCAAAAGGGCTGGCTGCCTTTAACACTGAAACTATGAACATCCTCGTCATCAACGGAAGCCCCAAGGGGAGCAATTCCATCACGCTGCATACCTGCCTGTACCTGGAGAAGAAATTCCCGCAGCATCGGTTCGTCTATCTGGCGGCTGGCCAGAAGATACGTTCCCTGGAGAAGGATTTCTCTCCGGCTCTCAAGATGCTCCGGGAGACGGAGCTCGTCATCTTCTGCTATCCTGTCTACACCTTCCTGGTGCCGTACCAGATGCACCGGTTCATCGAACTGATGAAGGATTCCGGGGAGGATTTCTCCGGGAAAGTCGCGACGCAGGTATCCACCTCCAAGCACTTCTACGACATCACCGCCCACCGGTTCGTCAAGGACAACTGCGCCGACATGGGCATCCGCTGCCTGGAAGGCCTTTCCGCCGACATGGACGACCTTCTGAAAGAGCAGGGACGCTCTCAGGCGGAGGACTGGTTCGATTTCACGCTGTGGCAGCTGACCGGACCGGCGGCCGCGCCCGTGACGGAGAAGAAGACGGAAAGGCGCGCTGTCATCGTCGCGGACCTTCTCCCCGGAGATGACCGGCTGAAGGGGATGATCGACCGGTTCGTATCCGTGTTCCCCTATGAGTGCGACGTCGTCAACATCGAGGACTTTCCGTTCCAGGGCGGATGCATCAGCTGTTTCAGCTGTGCCGCGACGGGGAAGTGCGCCTACAAGGACGGCTTCGACGACTTCCTCCGGAACACCATCCACAAGCACGACGCCATCCTCTACGCTTTCCGCATCAAGGACCATTCGATGGGCGCCCGCTTCAAGATGTACGACGACCGGCAGTTCTGCAACGGTCATCGCACCGTGACGATGGGGACGCCGTTCGGTTACCTGGTGGAAGGGGAGTACGCGAAGGAGGAGAACCTTCGGCTCCTGCTGGAGGCCCGCGCCCAGGTGGGCGGCAACTATCTAGCGGGCGTGGCGACCGACGAGACCGATGCCGACGCCGCCGTCGACCGCTTGGCGGCGACGCTCTGCCGGGCGATGGAGACCCGATACACCCCGCCGCAGAACTTCCTCGGTGTGGGCGGAATGAAGATCTTCCGGGACCTCATCTACATGATGCGCGGCCTGATGCGGGCCGACCACAAGTTCTTCAAGAGCCACGGCCAGTACGACTTCCCCCAGAAGCAGTGGAGGACCTCCTGGAAGATGTATCTAGTTGGCTGGCTGATGAACAACAAGAAACTGCGGGCAAAGGCTGGAAACAAGATGACCGAGGGGATGATAGGTCCCTACAGAAAGGTGCTGGATTAGCGTGGTCCTATGAGAGCTCTTTCTTTGTCAACGGATGGGAAGGTACTTTTCTTTCATGCACCTTTCTCGCGGTCGCTCCGTCCCCGGATTTGTCTGCTATCCAGAATAGGAGGTTAGGACTCGTGTCCCTTATCTGGGTGAAAGAATGAAGACGTGCCGACTAGGGGCCCGTAGCGGGCAGGGGGCATCAGGCTGTGCGCCCCAAAGGTTCCGATTATTGCGCGTTCCGTTTTATTTCGTATTTTTGAGAGGTATAAAACAAGATGGAAATGGACAGAAGACTCATTAATTGGGAGCATGACAGAAAAAAGCGCAAGCTGAGCTTGACGCAGGCCACAATCCAAATGGTGGTTTATTATTCTTCTGAAGACAGGAGATGGTATACGAGTTTTGACCCAGGCATGCAGGACATCATGATAAAGTCCGGTAGAGTTAAACTAACTGATCTTCCAAAGAGGAAAAGCGTTGAACACTCTTTCAGTTTTTGCCTGGAAGACAAAAATGAGGTTCTCTTCTTGAAAGATGAATCGGGCCATTTCGGTTTTTTTACCATGGCATTCGATGGCCTGTATTATTGCTCTGACCGAGGCGGGTTCTGCTACAAGTCTGCTCGTTTCTATTTTGACTCCTGGACATGTCCCCTTGAGAGTTCTGTCCATTATTTGACCACGGAGAATCTAAATGGCCAATGGGCCTTGATAAGGATATGTTGTCCGCAACGCTATGACAGGAATCATCGGATCAGGTCCATTAATTTGGGCGTGGAACGAAAATGTATAATAAAGGGTTGTGGCTCTGAGCAGGAAGCGTTGGCATACCTCGTTTCGTTGGGCGGTCCGGACTTCAAGGATGCCAAACGGTATATTTCGTATGATTTGACTGACGGCAACAGCCAGAGTGTATATGAAGCGTTGTATCCAGACCAGATCAACAATCGTGGTGCTTTTATGATTGATGGCAATGTAATGGAAGTCTCTGAATTCTTCAGTATTGACAGCTCAAACTCTTGGAGGCGTTGTTCGATAAGTTTATGGCCGACGTCCCAGTTGAGACAGGCTTGGCATGTGAATGATAACAACGCCTTGTTCTTGCAGGTGCAACGACTATGTTCTTCGCGAAACGGCGAAGGGATCGATCTTGAGTTCCACAAGATTTTGCAAGACTTTGCTGTTCAGAACGGAATCAGATACTGGATTCGGATGGAAGAAGAGAGCAGAGATTATCCTGAATAGCTGCTTGGGCGTTAGCCTCCTTCCCTTTGATCTTCAGAGCTGTTGATGTCACTCTGTCTGAAGTTCAAGATGGTAGACGCGTTGCTCGGACCAAAGACAAATCTGGGCAAAAAGAGAATAGATAGATGGTTTTACGGCAGGAATTCCAGATGGGACTCCTGCCGTAATCACGATCATCTAATGTGGGATTTGTCAAGACTCTTCTCCTCAAGTAAAGTCATATTGATTGAAGTCAGAGGTCCGGGTTGCCTACTGTCCAGGTCGAGGAGCCGTTGAGGGTAAGGTCGACGAGATTCGTGTTTCTGTCCCAGCTCCAGACCTTCCAGTCATAATTGTGATCCCCGTAGAAGACCATCTTGTAGCTCTGGTTGTCGTTCTCGTTCCCCCGGTATTGATACTTGATGTTCATGTCCGCTCCCCGGAGATAGTCACACCGGTTGAACGGCGTGAGGTAGCCGTAGATCGTCGTGGGCGTGAACGTCCCGTTGTAGCTCAGACCCGGCTGGTCAGACGCGAACGTGTCCATCTTGTAGGCGATGTTCACCTGTATGCGCTTCGGGATGGCCAGCCGCTCGTAGGTCGTGCCCAGCCGGACGTTGTGGTCCTTCGTGAGATAGATGTTCGCCCCGAGGCAGGCGTCCTCTATGGATGTGTACGGCGCATACGACGCCACGCGGTCGATCTTCGCCCCGCCCTGAAGGTCGGTGTCCGGGACGACCGTCGTCGAATAGGAGAAGCTCTGGTCGAGCGTCTCGTTCTTCCAGGAACCCATCCATGAGTTCAGCCACTCGATGTAGCTGGTGACCTTGCCGCTGACCGTGACGTCGAACTTCAGCTTAAACGGGTTCCACATCATCATCCTCAGGTACTGCTGCCCGGCATAGGGCGCGCCCCCTAGGTCGTCGTAGTATTTGTAGCCGTAGTACTTGAACATGACCTGGAAACGCTGGTAGAGCACGTGGCAGTCGACGCTGGCGGAGACCAGCCCGTCCGTGGACTGCACGGTGATGGTGACGGGGTCGTTGAAGTATGTGTCCTCGATCGTATACGAATAGCCGTCGAAGGTGTCGTCGTAGTCGGACGCCTTGACCTTCCTGTTGACCCAGAAGTCGATCCTGGTGTAGGTGTCGTTCATCCTGGTGGTGGACCAGGAGAGGTGGGGCCGGACCGACGGGCTCGCGCTGGCGGTCACGGTGTACTGGATTCCGGGGCTGGACTGCCTGATGAAAAGGGACTGCTTGAACCCGTACATGAGATGGAACGACTTGGCGACGTTGCCGGAGGGGGTCATCGAGGAGATGGTGTTGGTCCCCGCTTCCGGATAGACGAATGCCAGTCCGCCTGTGACCTCGGGGTCGTCGGGGTCCACGCGCCAGTCCTCGTCGCGGACCATGTCGTTCGTGAAGTTGTTGTTCAGCACGAAATACGTCGCCCGCTCGACGTCGAAGTTGGAGGCGTCCTTCCCGAGATAGGCGCGGTAGATGTTGTTCTCGTAGGTGGCGGTCGGCGTCTGCACCTTCGCCGTCATCTCGATGTACGAGGCGAGGGAACGCTCGGACGTGGAGGAGATGCGGCTCGGGATCTTGTTCTTCCACGAGGCGTTCCCAGGGATGAGGTCGCCCCGCATGTTCTCCAGGAGATAGAGCGGGACGGTCTCCCCGGCGTTCAGCAGGGCTATGTCATCGCTGCTGAGGTTGGCGGCGTCCCCGTCCATCACGACCGTGGCCTTGCTCCCGGGGGAGAAGGGGTGGATGTCGCGGGGCGCCTGCTTGACCTGGACTCCGGTGAAGGTCATCTTCGTGTACTGGAGCTCCTCCGTGTTCATCTTCACGTAGAGCGTGTGGACGAGCCGGTCGAGGTAGAACGTCGACCCGCTCGAAGCGGAGAAGTTCGCCATGGTGTTCGCCATCGGGAAGCCGTTTGACTGGATGGTGGAGAAGTAGTTCGAACGTGAGCCGTAGTCGACGTGCACGGCGGTTCCCATCTCGGAGAGTCTCGTGCCTGAAGGGACCTCGACCTTGCCGACGTTGGCGAGGAGGAGGAGCGTGTACTTCTGGGTCGCGGAGGGAAGCGTTACGGCGAAGCCGCCCGCGTCGGGGAAGTACTCCTGGCCCACGAGGGCCCCGTCCCGGAAGAGGTAGTAGTTGACGTTCGACACCCGGGTGAGAGCGGACGAGGGATGGGTCGTCCTCGTCCCGGGATCCGCATCCCCGGTCTCGGTGTCGAGCGGAGCGCAGTAGAGGGTGATGGGGACGCGTACTCCGTCCCCGTCGGGCTGCGTGTTCACGGGCGGCTCCTTCTCCACGCAGGCGACAAGTCCCGCGAGCAGCGCCGCCGCGGCGATCGATTTCAGTGTTGGTCTGTTCATGGTATTCGGTTGTTTGAATGGATCAGTCGTAGGTGTTGTCGGCCTCGCCCTCGTCGGAGTCGTCGTTCACGATGAAGGAGGATCTGGCTCCCTGGAGGACGGTGCAGGCGACGGCGGCATCCAGCCCCTCGAACCAGATGTAGCCCCTCCTCTGGGTGGAGGTCCCGTTCGCACTCTTCCAGTAGCCGGTCACTTGTCCGGTGCCGGGGTCATAGGAACTGACGTAGAGCTCGCCGCCGCTTCCCCTGACCGTGATCTGGCTTAGCGGGACGTTGCCCCCGACGACCCTGACAGTGAAGGCGCTAGAGGATCCGTATTCGTTCCACTGCCTGGTGACGGTGGTCGGCGAGATGAGGATCTCCGGCTCCACGATGTCCACGTGTACGACAGCCCTGTGCCTTCCGTCCATCGTGTGGTAGACCACCTCGCGCGACTGGTAGTAGAGGCCGTCGTCCAGCGGGATGGATATCTTCTGGACCGAGAACGCCGGGCCGTGGCTCGAATGGCCGACCTTGACGCCGTCCCCGGCCGAGATGAGGGAGCTGTTGGATGCAGCCGTCCGCCCGTCGAAAGAGAAGGTCCAGCCGTACGTGGCGTGCGGATAGGAACCGCCGACGGAGGTCGGTGAGAAAGACGCCCCGGAAGGGGAGTAGAAGACGTAGAAGGGATAGTCCTGCACCCCGGGTGGAAGGGGAAGCCGGATCTCGTCCGAGAAGCCTCCGCCGGAGGTCCCGGACACCTGGATCAGCCGCGAGTCGGACCAGCCGTCGCTCCGCTCGACCATCCAGTTGCCGTCGATGAACATCCCGTCCCAGGTCAGAACGAGGGTGATGTCGTACCGCTTCCCGCCCTCGAGGTCGAAGTTCCTCGCGGGGTCGGCGCCCGGGAAGAAGCGGTAGGTGAGCGCTCCGGAAACGCCGTCCTTACCGCCGACCTTCGTCCCTTTGAACTCCAGCCAGGTGCAGAGCGCCGAGGCGCCCTGTCCGCTGAGCGCGGCGTTGGAAAGGCTCTTGTCGAGCGTCCCCGCTCCCTGCCCGAGGAGCGTTCCCTGGCAGTTCTCGGGGACGTAGAGGACGACCGTCTCCGAAGGGGTCGCGAAGGCGTTCCCGGATAGGTCCGCATAGTCCGTGTCGCCCGTGAAGAGCTCGGACGCGCCTTGCGCCCGGCTGCCGCCGGAGGCGAACGGACGGAGGGTGCGGGCGGCGTTCTTGAGGCGGACCGTTCCGTTCCTGAAGGCCTGGTTGTCACCGCCGGACGCCATCCCGCCGTGGTCTACGGTCAGCAGGAGCTTCGCCATCAGTCGCCGCACGTTGATGCTGGCCGTGGAGGCTCCGGCCGATATGGCTTTCTTCCCGGCCATCGGGATGCCCTTGGAGGAGACCGACGAGTAGGAGGGGATGGCCCAGGACACGTTCCCGACTCCGGACTCCGCGTTCGGCGCCGAGCTCCTCAGGTCCCCCATGTTCACGAAGAGATAGAGGGTGTGTCCCGTCTCCCTCGAGAGGGAGATGGTGAAGGATCCCGTCGAAGAGTAGTATTCGGCAGTCTCCAGGGTGCCGGCGGAGGTGTACGCAAGGACGGTCACGTCGGTAATCTTCTTCTCGAAGGCGTCCGTCGAGGGGAGGACGCTCCTGGTGTCCGGGGAGAGGGATTCTCCCTCCACGGACAGGACGACCTCGCAGTCCGGGCCGTCCGCACGGGCGGCGGGTCCGTCCTTGGCGCATTCCGCGAGGAGCAGAGGGGCGGCAAGCGCGGCAAGTGTGAGGTTAGTTCTCATGGTTCGCATGGTGATGAGCGGATATTACAATTCGGAGTCGTAGGGGTCGGAGTCCCCCCACTTCTCGATGACGATGTTCGGCTCGCTGCCTCCGTAGTCCATCCCGATCCAGATGTCGTCCAGGTCTTCGGAAAGCCAGCTGTATCCCGACCTCAGGATGTACTCCCCGACGGGGTACTCGTCCATCTTCTGCCCGTCCAGCACGAGGTCGATCGTGAGGGAGCCGTCCCCCTGGCGGGGGACCCGGAAGACGTAGGTCCCGTCCGGGAGCCGGTCGAGGGAGCAGGACCATGCGCCCGCGTGCGGGGAGCAGTCCGTCAGGCGGAGCCCGTCGTACCGGCTGCGGAGGACGAGGGAATAGGGATATGGCTCGCCCTCCTTGAGGTTGTCTATCTTCAGGTGGACCGTCGCGAACTGCTTGTGGAGGACGGCCGTGTCCCGGGCGAACTCGCCGTTGCAGTTGACCAGGGCCCTGTGCGCCCAGAGGCTGTCGCAGGGCAGCCCGTCCGGGATGACGAGCGACTCCCCGGAGAGCTCCTGCACCTTCCTGCCCGCGAAGGCGGAGACGGTCACGTAGCCCTTGGGGACCGTGCGCTCGTACCCCTTGGGATAGTCCCTCACGTCGATCCCCTCCATGAAGACCGTCGTCGGGTTCCAGGCGGACACGGTGATGTTCCGGGCGATCCTCTCGCAGCCGCTGACGGCGACCTCGAGCCAGCACGGGCACTCGTCCCGGTCCTCCTTCACCGAGCAGGACGCCAGGAGAAGGAGGGAGGCGGCTAGGGCCCCGGCGGTGTGCCATTTGTGATCCATAGGCGTATCGATTTGTTTCATCTTGAACGGCAGGGGGGAACCGACCCCCCGGACCGGATGGACCCCGGACCTCTCCGTGCTGCCGCGCCACATTAACCAAACAACATTTATGAAAGCAAACCAGAAGGTTTCGGCTAGATGGTCTCGTCGTACACCGCGCCGGCGGTCCATCCGTCGACGGTGATGGTGACGGCGATGCTGCCCTTGGTGACGGGCTTGTCGGGGTCGTCGGAGCCCAGTCCGGTGATGGTCAGGCCGACGGTGTAGGAGGTGTTGCGCGCGAGGGCGCTGTTCAGCACGACGGGATAGTACTGGATCTTGTTGTCCACCGTGGCGACGACGGTGAGGACCGTCTGCTTGGCGGTGAAGGGATTCGCGAAGCCGTCAGGGGCGACGGTGGAGCTGTTCGGGTAGGCGTAGAAGAGGTACGGCGTGGAGGGCGTGTGGGAGGCGCCGTTGGCCACGGTCTGGCCGACGCTCTTGTAGGTCAGCGTCTCGCAGGACGCCTTGTAGGTGCTGCCGTCGATGATGTGGGTGGTGTTGCGGGTGCTCTCGTCCTTGCGGCCGTCCTGGTTGTACCAGGTGGCCGGGGCGGCGTCACCGGCGATGTTCTGGTTGCCCACGACGTTGCAGAGGAAGACCCGCTCGATCTTCAGGGCGCCGTAGGAGGCGGGGAGCTTGTTGTCCACGCTCACGAGGGCGACGCGGGACGCGAGACGGCTGACGTGGAACGAACAGTCGACGCTGCCCGTGCCGGACACGGTGCAGGAGCCGTTGCCGGCCATCACGAAGCCCGTGGTGGCGGTGGTGCTGTTCGCGGAGAGGTCGACGGCCGTCTCCTGGAGCGCCGAAAGGGTGCTGACGGAGGAGAGGGAGGGGCCGTTGATCACGGCCCAGACGGTCTTCGTCCCGGCCGTGGTGGAGATGGTGCCGGTCAGGGACGTCCCGTTGTCCTTGTAGGCGGCGAGCTTGCCGTCGGAGTTGAAGACGAAGACCTGGACCTTGTTGACCTTGGTCTCGTAGGTCTGGGCGGTGGTGTACGCGGTGACGGCGCGGGTCGCGGGGGCGGGACCGTCCTCGGGGGTGAGACGGAAGGAGATGGTGCCTTCGGACTGGCTCTCCGGGTTGGAGGAGCTGCGCTCCTCGGGCTTGTTGCAGGCGGCCATCCCGACCAGGGTGGCGGCGGCAAGGAAAAGGAAGATCTTTTTCATTGATTGAATGGATTTGTTTGAGAATAAGGTTGCTAGGTGTTATTGTCTTGAGGGGGTCTGCAAGTCTTCTGAGAGCATCCTCTCCGCCTCCATCATGTTCTCCAGCCCCCTGAGCCTCAGGATGCAGTCGAGCCTGAGCCTGATCATGCGCGCGCAGACCAGGCCGAGGGCGATGCCCGGTGCGGAGAAGCCAAGAAAGGCGTATCCCGCGAGGGGAAGGCCGTCCCAGCGGAAAGGGTTCCAGACGGCGAAGACGCCGGCAACGACCAGGAGGAGGCAGACCAGGAGCATCTTCCTGAGGACCAGGGCGTGCTCTCTGACGTCCATCAGCATCGAGTTGATGCAGTAAGCGTAATCGGTTTTCATCTTCAGGTCAGCTATAGGTAGAAGTCGTACTCCTCCTGTTCGGGGGAGAGGTCGTCCTCCATCTGGATGCCGTCCGCCGGATCCGGCATCTCGCCGTCCTCGCACGGGGCGGTCCTGGCGATGGAACGGCGAACCTTCCCGATTCTCATCATCGACTTGACCGTGCCGACGAGGCAGGGCAGGACGCCCAGCGCAGCGGCGCCGAACAGCCAGGTGAAGCTCCGCCTGGCCAGGTCTTCCCCGAGGTCGAGCAGCATGATGAGAAATGCGCAGAACAGTGTGGCTATGAGCAGGAGCAGGATCCGAGAGGTGTTGGACACGCTTTCGTGCAGTTCCGTCAGGACCCGTTCGATGTCGTCTTCTTTCTTCATGGACATAAGTCAATAGAGGGAGTCTTCTTCCTTCGTGTCGTTGAGCCCGTAGCGCCGGATGAGCGCGGCGATCTCCGGGTCGAGGTTCCCCCGGTGGACGTAGGAGGGCTCCTTCGAGCAGGAGTGGAGGTAATGCTGGACCGCCAGCCGCTCGTCTCCGGAGCGGGCGTACAGGATCGCCAGCATGTAGTCCACCTGAGCCGTCCGGGGAAGGTCCTTGAGGATGTCCATCGCGGAGGCGTTGTAGTCCATGGCGCAGTAGGCCACTGCGGTGTTGTAGTCCCTGTACGGGCGGAGCAGGGTCACGGCCGTCTCGTAGTCCCGGTCCCGGATGGCCTGCACGCCCCGCATGTAGGCGGAGTCGAGCACAGTGGTGTGGAGGGTGTCCTTCACCATCCCCTTGCGGTGGAGGTGGAAGTCGAAGCGGACTGTCCGCAGGTAGGGGTAGACCTCCTCGCGGAGATACCGGTAGAATGGCTCCCTGGAGAGTGCGCCCTCGCGAGCGTCGGGGTCGCGTGTCCCCCGGATGCGTCGGTAGGCGTCCCGCTGCGCCTCCGAGAGGGTCGTGTCGGCCTCGATGATGGCGTCCAGGCGGATCCAGTTCTCCGGGTCGTTGTGCGCCAGGAAACGGATGTCAGGGGACGGGGCTCCGGAAAGGATGTTCCCGTCCAGGTCCATCTCGAAGCCGCGTTCGGCGGCGAGGGAGTCCCCGTAGTGCCTCATCCAGGCGCGGAAGTAGCGCGAGACGGATTCGCTCCGCCGCTGGGAGAGCGCCTCGTTCGAGCGCCAGGTCCCCTCCGGGGAACAGCTGGCGGTGACGACGATCGAGTCGAGGTCGAAGGTCTCGTTGCGCAGCAGCGACCGGAGGTTCTCCCGGATGCGTCCGATCTCCTCGGCGTTGTGACCGCGGGAGAGCTCCACGTCGTGCTTCCCGGCGGCGAACTCCACGTAACAGGCGGTGTTCGCCTCGACCCTGCGCTCCACGACCTTCTCGAGATACCGTTCCGAGGGGTCGACGAAGGCCGACAGGGAGCTGATGTAGAAGGTGAGGGGGGCGCTGCGGGGGACGGTGTAGATCTTCCGGTCCGACTCCCAGATGTCGCCCGAGAGGACGATGTCCACCTTGCGGAGCTTCGGCCGGGTGTTGATCGTCTGGACGTAGTTGTAGATGAAGTCGCCGTTCACGGCCTGGATGACCGTGTCGAGACGAAGCCCGTCGGTGACGATCGGGACCTTGACGTACTTGCGGTACATCTTCCCGACGCGGGCCTTGCGCCGCTCGTTGATGCCCCGGGCCCACTTGTTCGTGTAGTGCTCGACGGCCTCCCGCTCTGTGACCCCGTAGACGGTGGCGAACTCCTCGTCTGATACCTCCGTGGAGTCGGTCTTGAAGGCGTATAGCTCGGGTATGTTGCGCCGAAGGAAGATCTCCAGCTGGCCGATGTTGATGAACTTCGTCGTGTCGGACACGATCGAGGCGAGGAACCTCTCGTACTGCTGGTAGCCCTTGAGCTGCGCCCTCCGGTACTCCCTGCCGGTGATGATGACGGGGTCGAGCCGGATGCTGTCCTCCAGGACGTACATGTCCGGGTAGAAGCGGAGCTGCCACTTCCCGTCCTGCATCGCCTCGGGAACGACGACCTGGAACTCCAGGTCCACCTTCCCGTGCCGTTCCGCCACGTTCCGGAAGCGGGCCGTGACGACGGCCGCGTCGAGCGTCTCGTTGGCGACCATCTCTCCGCCCTCTTCCCGGACGGCCTTCATGATGTAGACCTCGCGCCCCTCGGGGTCCTCGACCCTGAGGGTGTCCCGGTGCGCCACGGGGACGGCCAGGTCCGCCGTCCGGGGCTCGTCCTTCGCCAGCCGGATCATCGCGCCGAGCGACTGCTCCTGCAGGCGCTGCACCTTGGGGGCTGGGCCGCAGGCGTGGGCGGCGAGGACTATTGCCGCCACGGCCATGGCCAGGACAATGGTATGCCGCTGTGCCGCTTCCATCTCAGAAGATCCAGATGAGGGAAAGGTACACCTCCGAGGGGAGGACGAACCACTTCTGACCCGAGTCGGAGATCCGTCCGCATCGGGGGCAGTCGTAGACGGTGTAGGCGGTCTGCCCGAACCATCCGGCTGCGCCGAGGTCGAGGTTCAGGCGCTCGTGGAGCATGACGGTGTAACCGCCCGACAGGACGGCCCCGAAAGCGTCCCCCTCCTCCGTGCTGCGCGAAAAGATGCCTCCCCGGTTGTACTCCTGGTACTGCGCCGCTGCGCCCAGCCACCAGCCGGAGTAGACGTACCACGGCCACCAGCGTATCCCGGCCATGTAAGTCTGGTGACGGTTCTGGAGCTGGGTCTCGGCGTCCCTGGTGTTGAAGGTCCAGGGGTTGACCCGGGCCTCGGCGTTCAGGGTGACGCGGCGGGACACGGCGACGCTTGCGTTCGCGTTCATCGTCCCGAGGGAGAGCCAGTCTGCGGCGTTCGTCCCGACGGAGTAGCGCTGGGCCCGGGCGGGACCGGCGGCTAACAGCAGGATGGCCGCCAGGAGGATAGTATGTATGCGTGTCATCTTTTTTCCTTTGGAAACCGGTCGCATCTCGCGACGGGACCGGATGGGGGTTTCAATTCTATACATATGAAACATGAAAAGCTTTCCTGTCAGAGGACGCTCACGGCGGAAGGGGAGGCCCCGTTCACGGTGAGCGAGGGATAGACGGTCTGGACGGCGCCCCTGGAGCGGAGCCAGGTCTGCTCGGCGTAGGTGTACCTGACGGGGAGGCCCGAGCCGCTGGACGGCGATATGGTCACCACGGTCTTCCCGGCGTAGACGCCGAGGGAGTGGACCGAGATCGACAGCGTCACGGAGGTGACGTCCGCGTGGAGGGTCCTGCGGTTCCCGTTCCCGATGGCGTTCGCCGCGTCTTCGCGGGTGTTCGCGTAGATCTCGTCCATGAGGCTCTTGAGCTTTCCTCCGTCGACCTGCTCCGGGTTGATGCCCGGAGTGACGCGCGCGGTAGCCTCCCCGGTTACGGTGAAGGTCTCCGTCTCGGGGTCCGCTATGCCGAAGAAAAGCGGATGGCGGGCCGTGATGGAACCCTTGACGGTGATGTCGACCGTGATGTCGAAGGCGGTGTCGAGGGGGTTGTAGGCGGACTCGAGCATGAGGCGCCCCGTGAAGTCGTTGTAGGAGAAGGCGAGGGCCGTCTGCCGCCGCTGGGGTTCCGTGAAGGAGAGCCGGGTGGACTCCGACCCGAGAGAGGAGCGGACGTCCACCTTCAGGACGTGCTCGCCGGCTACGAGGTAAGGCATCTCGAAGGTGTAGGACTCGCTCCGGGCGAAGTCGACCGCCATCGAGCCGTCGAAGGTGTTGGACATGTACTTGATGCCGGTCAGCAGCTCCCCGTCGAGATAGAAGGTCACGTCGTAGGTCGTGACGGACGGCCCCATCCGGTTCGTGAGGATGACCCTAGAGAAGTCCAGGTTCGCATCCGTGTCCATCCTGATGCCGATGCCGTTCTGGCTCGTGTCCGGCAGCTTGAGCGTGTAGCTCCGGGAGACCCCCTCGCGGGAGAACTCCATGTCGAGCGCGTGCTCCTTGTCCGGGGCGAGGGAGGGGAGCAGGCAGATGAGCGTGGCCTTCGCGCTCATGGCGAGCTCCTGGCCGGATTCCACCGTGCCCCCGCCCGTGGAGGAGAGTTTCACGAGCGGGTCGCCGTCGACGAGGTAGGTGAACAGATAGTCGCCGTCCTCGCCTTCCGCCAGGGAGAGGCGGAGGGTGTATGCCATGTACTCGGCGTTCCAGGCGATCTCGCTGCCGATCTCGAACCCGAGGTCCTTGAGGGGGACCTTGCTGTCGAACTGGGAGCAGGATGCCAGGGCGGCGACGGCGCCGAGTGCGAGCATATGTTTCCTGAATGTATTCATGGGCTTAGAGGTTGATCCGGATTCCAATTGAGGCGCTGAGATGCCAGAGGTCCGTCTTGAGGGAGGAGGCGAGGGTGATGGGGGACTGCACCCCGAGGACGACGGCCGTGCGCCGTAAGGGGAAGACCTCGATCTCCAGGGCGGGCTCTGCCCCGTAGACGAACTCGACCTTCGGGAATTCCGCGGAGAGTTCTTCGGGGAGTTTCCGGAAGACCTCGTAGTGGTTCAGCCCGAGGCATGCACCGGCGCCGACATAGATGTTGAACCGCCTCCCGTAGGATCCGAACAAGCGGTACATCCAACTTCCGCCGAGGCTCCACAGGATGTGGTCGAACATGACGGGGTTCCCTTCCTCGTCGAGCACCTCGGCCACCTTCTGGTTCCAGTCCACGGCCCGGACCCCGGCCTTCCAGTACGAGTGCAGAAGATACTGCCCTCCTTCCAGGCTCAGGCCACCCGAGGGTACGGCATATCCGGACGCATATTGGTGGATGCCGACGAAAGCCTTGCCTGAAGAGGTCCTCTGGGCAGATGCGGACAAACTGTTCGCGATTATTAAAATGATAGCGGCTATACAAGTAAATAATACACGCTTCATAATCACTTTTGTTTGATTACGGCGGCAAAGTAAAGAAAAATATTTATAACAACAAAGAAAAGTGTAACTAATATGGAAAATATTTATTACATTTGTGGCGAAATGGTTCTTTGACACATCGGTGATGGTCCCCATCCCTGCCTCCGTTTCGGGGGCCTTTGGCCGTTCCAGCGGGCGTCCCTTGGACGCAGAGGGAACGGCCCCTTCCCGAAACTCCCTGGTTTCCTGGAAACGGCGCTTCCGCCCGAGGGTCCGCCCCTGTGGGGCCCGGCTTCGTCTCCAGGAAAGGGCGGCATCGCTCCGGGCTCCTCTCTTCAATACGTCGGGGGGACGGAGACGTATTGAAGAGCTCCGCCCTCCGCTGGGGCCCGGGGACCAATAGTCGGCCATAAGTATTCAATCCCACTCAACCCGCAGCTTCCTGAGGCGTCCGTTCGGACTCCCGGCTGCAATTCAACAATATCCTATAAGCTATCATTCACTCCGCCCCCGTCGCGAGACGCGGGCGGTTTCTCTTTTTTCGTGAAATATTGATTATTTTTGTGTCGGAGAAACCTTGATTCTTTAATTTGCTTCGTTCTGAATATGATTGATGACAACTATCAGGCTCGGATAGAGGTGCTTAAGAAAGTATCAGCCTTGGATCTTCCCGCAAAGATTCTGGAGTTTGAACTTACTGATGGGCAATCAGCATTTGAAATATTTGATAAGCTCAGTGCGCAGTTCGCAAAGGAGGACTTTTTGGAAAACGTTGTGGAACCGACATTCTGCGCAATGATTGATGGCATCCTGGATATGTCGTGTTTTAAGGGCGTCACCCGAAAACTTGGGCTCACCGCCCAGCGGGTCTTGAAGGAATGTAAGAGTTTCAGCTATGACGGGCGGATGTCCTACTTGATGCCGGACACACAGACAGAAGCCCGGAATTATGTCCATCAGGCTGAGGCTTGGAAGAATGAGCATCGCAGCACATATGACCGAAAAAAGTATGAAAACGTACCTGCGATGAACAGGTATAAAGAGAGGAGGATACAAGAGAACGGTGGACGTGTCAACATGGAGGATGAGTATCGAATGACGCGGGATATTTCCGCTTCACGAGCTGGGGCTGATAAGCGTCGGAATGATCCGAAGTTCAACTATGTGGCGGAGACGGATCATATCATCCCTTTGAAAAAGGTATTCGACCAGGTGCAGTCAAATAGCGCTCTGTCTGATGACGATATTTTCCGAATTGCAAACAGGGACTCCAATTTTGCCGTGACCGGACGCCTGGTGAACAACCCGAAAAGGCAGATGTCCAACTCGGAGTTCATAGCGAGACAAGAAACGCTGAAGGCCGAAGGGAAGCCATACGTCGAGTTGTCCGAGGAGCAGAAGAGGAATATGATCCGGATAGAGATGGAGGCACAGGACGCATTGAACAAGAGTATCAACAAGATGGTCTTGGATAACCTTTCCGGAAGAGGTCCGAGCAATAAAAAAGCATTCCAGGATGCAATCAAGAAGGAAAGGGCCCGATTGGGACGCGAATTAACCCCCGATGAGTCAAACGCCGTAAGGCAGAGATGTGCGCTTGAGAAGGCTCGGGGCATTTATATGGATGCGGGAAAAAGGGCTGTGGGACAAGGGCTGCTGTATGCTATGGGTAATCTGATGCTCCTGATCATGAAACCCCTGTACTTCGAGTTGAAGGACGGATTTTTCAACGGGTTTATAGCGGGTGTGTATGCCGGGAGCGCGAAGGAGGCGTTTGCCGTGCGTTTTGCCAGGGTCGGGGATTATGTCTTGGAGCAGTTGAAGAGTATTGAGTTCTACCTCGGTAATTTCATTGAGTTCGTGAAAACCTTGGTGTCAACGCTCATTGAGATTCTTCTGAATATGTTTGTGGGGCTGTTTAAGCAACTTCTGCGGGTAGTAAAGGAGGGTGTCAAAATCGTCATGCAGTCGTTCTCCATCCTATTTGGTCAACAATCCAAGAATATGTCTCTCAGCGAGAAAGGGGACGCCATCTTACATATTGTGGGCGGAAGCATCGTGACCTTGTGCGGAATCGCCATTGACACCCTCGGCTTGAAAAAGATTCCTGAAGGTTTCAGGACGCCCATCAAGACAATACTCACTGGCCTTGCGGGGGTTCTTGTCTTTTATGCAATCGACAAGGCGGACTTGTTCAATGTGGTGGAGGAAAGGAGGAATATGAGGTTACAGGAGGTCTTCGATCTGCGCAGCCGTGATGTTGAAGAAAGGGCAGCTGCGCTGACGGAGGCTGCAGCCGACTCCCTCCGGTCTACCAGTATTGCGCAGGCAAGGGTGTTCGGCGCCATCGGATCGGCCATAGAGAACCGGGAGTATGCGAGATTGTCATGTGAGTTGTCAGAGCTTTCGCAACTTCTGCTTGGCAGAACGATCGAACCATACAAACCGGGAATGAAATGGAATTCTTAAATACGGAATCAGATGAATAGGGTCTTTCAAAATGCTTATGTATCATCACCTCTGCAGGAGTCTCTCAAGAAAGGGGAGACCGTCATGTATAGTTTTTCTAATCCGGGTCGGATATCTGAAAGGGTAGCCAGCTTGAAAGAAAAGATTGGAGGGTTGAAATGGCCCAAATGGGACAAAGAAGGCTTCCAGAAAGAGCTGGAGCCATTCATATCTAGCCTGACTGAATTAGAGCAAGACTGTCACAGCTATCATGAGTCATTCCTGCAATCCGCGGTCGAGTGCACAGGTATCATCAACACCAGGAAGGGTTCTATCAAGAAATCTCTACGGATTCTACATAACAATTTGTCGGTCGGGGATCGCGGAACTTACAACCTTCCACAAGTGGAACGTTTCGATGCAAGAATAATGGATTATGGCAAACTGTTTGACGGTGTCGGCAAAAGCTTGACGTCTTTGAATCACCATATAGTTGTCGCTCAAGAGTGGGGAAAACTCTGGGACACGTTGTCAGTAAGTACAACCATTCCCAGCGCTGATCCGAGTCCTATAGAAGTATTCTTTCAATTTCTTGAAACTGCGGGAAAGCTTTACACCCTGGCCAAAGAAAAAAAGCATTGGAGAAAGGCCAAGGAAGAGTTCCAGGAGCTCAAAATCATTCTCCCCTCCATCTTGTCCGAGATGGAAGCTCGGCTCAAGCAGATGGATATGTTTGTTGCCGCTCTAGATAACGTCAAGGATATCTATGTATGGGTAGATGATGAGGTCGCTGCCTTCTTTGACCGGATAGTCAAGGAAACCGATTTCAGGAAGGGACCAATCAATGAAGTGGTGGACAAAGAGAAACTGGATGTTCTTTGGGTCTCCAATGAGTTGATGAGAGAACTTGCCGAGAAACAGGTCATCCCTCAGGATAATACAGCCGAGTCTTACATCAATGGCGTTTGTGAATGCAGTAACAACCTCACGTCAAAGAAGCTGGACTCTCCGAAAGAGTTGTTTTATCAAGAGCGGTATTAGAGTTCGTCCTCTACTTCTTCTCCTGTCATAAAAACTCATCCATTCCTTCCGGATACCTGAAGCGGTTATGACCTCCTTTTTTCTTTCCAATTATTTCAATTGTTTTAATTAAAATAATAATTATCTTTGCCAGCAGAAATAACTGTAACTATGGCAAAGGTTGAATACACCCCCCTGAATCTCCCGAAAGCGCTCGTCGAAGAGCTGAGGGTCTGGCGCCTGGCATTCTGCTCGGCATACGGCAGGACGGTCTCCTATGGCGAAATGATTCGCGGAATGCTTGATTCCCTGGAGGACAGCGACCCCGGTGTCGTCGATGAGCTTGGACGCATCCTCGAGAAACATCCGGAACTGCAGGACAAGATGGCCGTTTACACCAATGCCGCCGGACGGGAGGCGGAATTGCAATCATAGACACGGAAATCATTGGCGCGGATGGCACTTGAATTCGGCAGACTGATGACGGTTCCCCGGCCTCCTTGCCGTCAATCAGCTGGCCGGACAGTTTGTCCACAAAATGGACTTTCTGTCTCCTCCACGTGCCAAAAAGTCCATCCGTGATGCAATGGTCCGGCATTTGCCTTTTCCTAAGGCGTTCCGATAAGGAACCCGGACGGAAGGCCACGTAAGGACCCGAAACCGAAGAATGTTAAAGTGATTTTGTTATGTTACCTACGATTAGAAGGAATCAAAGCTGGTTGCCTGACATCTTCAACGACTTCTTCGACAACAGCTGGATGGAAAGAACGAACTATACCGCTCCGGCCATCAATATAATCGAAAACGAGAAGGAATATGACGTGGAACTCGCGGCTCCCGGTCTCACCAAGGAGGACTTCCAGGTCCATGTGGACGAGGACAACAATCTTGTCATCAACATGGAAAAGAAGGCAGAGAACCACGAGAAGAAACACCACGGGCGCTACCTCCGTCGTGAGTTCTCCTATGAGCAATTCCAGCAGATGCTCACTCTCCCGGAGGATGCCGAGGCCGACAAGATCGAAGCCAAGGTGGAACACGGGGTGCTGAACGTCCACATCCCCAAGAAGGACAAGGAGGAACTCCAGAAGGCCGTCAAACAGATCGACATCCAGTAACCTCTGGTTCCGCAGTCATGAGTTCAAAGGGCGCGACCACTCCGGCCGCGCCCTTGTTTTGTATTCCGGGCTTATTATAATTTGTAGAACCTTTCTTGTCATAGCGATCTTCTGCTATCCAGGACCGAAACGCAGAAGTCAATACCCCTCATCTCCGCACGGAGTTCGCGGCGTTTCTGGGGAGGCTCATCAGCACTTACCAGGCGCAGTTCGATGCTCTTCCGTCGGTCGAGCATCTCCTCTCTAGCTTTGTCGAAGTACATGCCGGCATCCAGAGCGAGTCCGCCGACGGGCTTGCCCTTGCATAAGAGCGCCTGTACCTGGGCGAAGAGCTTGTCCTGGAAACGATTGTAGGCGTCACGGTCGGAACAGAACTCAAGCATCAGGCCATATGCCTGGCGGAAGGCGCTTTCGGATATCGGAACGTAGTTCCTTCTGATTCCCGGCCTCCTTGAAAAGGAGTGGGAGACATCGATTGAGCAGTTCGTCATCCTGACGGAGTGTTCCAGGTGAAGGGACAGTTGTATGTGCGGCTTTTCATAGAAGGCTTCCAGCTGATAGCACTCGGAGTAGTCTTCGGTGTCAATGTAGTACTCCCCGCCACCTGGATCAAGACGCCTGAATGTCGCCATTGTCTGGTTGAAATACTGCAGAAAAACATCTTCCCGGACGCGGTTGACCTTATGGGTTTTGGTGGAGCGGGGGACCTGAACGGAAAAGCAGTCGGCCCTGCCGACGCATACTTCCATCGACGGGCTGAAGTCGGCCGAGTCGGAGACAATTATGATGAAATCCTTGCTGGCCTGATGCACTCCGGCATGGCCGTTCGACGAATTGGAGACGGGGCGCTCAATCCAGTAGTTGCTCTTTGTCATGGCTGGTTGTCATTTGTTCCTTGGCAAATATAACGGCTTTCTTGATAACGGATGCAGGCCATCATGATTCTCTGTTCGGCCTTATTGGGAGTGATCTTCCCCGGGCCCCCCGTCTCTCGACCGCAGGTAATCAACGAACTGCCGGTCCTTCTTCAGGAGAGTCCTTACGGCCGTGACAATCACCTCCGTGACCGTCAGTTGGATGTCCTCGTTAAGGCTTCGCCAGTGGACATAACGGGAGAGCGCCCTGTAATCTTCGGCGGGCATTTTCAAGTTCACATGAACCGGCATGGTGCTGTCTTTCGTTACGGCCCTGCGGCTTGCTCTTCCCTTCGGGACATCCGAACGTCCTGAAAGTCCGTCTCTGTCTTTTTGGATCGGACTACCTTTCTCATCGGTCTCCACCCAGGTCCCATCCGGCCCTTGAACCTTGAAGGTCCAGCCTCCCTCTCCGTCGGGAATCTTGAATACTTTCGTTTCCATCTTTCTTTATCATTGTAATAGTTTCACCTCATGAGCACGATATCGTTAGGTCAACTTGGGGCTTATGAACATGTGCTCCCTGGTCTGAACGGGGGCGGTATCTTGATGTCGAAATACTCCCATATCATCGGGTCAATGTGCAAATTTAATATAATTATAATCAAATAAAAATGCTTTGAGAATTGAAAAGATTTGATTTAATTTGCAAGGCTGCCAAAAACCCCGGCGGGGAAGATTCCTACTAAACGGGGAGTGCAAGGAGTGCAGTTGTGCCACAAAGCACAACCGCGTTTCCTCCCGGAAACCCTTGCGCGCCTGGAGGCGGACAGGGTTGCTGCCGTAGTTGCAACCGGAGCGTTTAATGAAAACAGGAGGCTATTCGATGTCGCCGGACCAGAAGAACAGTCATAAAATGAATCGAACTTGCACGGTGAAAGTCCGACTTACGGAGGACGAATACTCCCGGATGCGCTCCATCATGGAGACGGGAGGATATCCGACCGTGAGCTGTTATCTTCGGGAGATAATCACGAAAAAAAGGCTGCCGGGAAGACGGGAGAAAACGGTGGTCGATGACGCCCTCCTTCGCGAGAAGATGAACGTCCTGATTTATCAGGTGAACAAGATCGGCGTAAACTACAACCAGTTCGTCGCCACATATCAGCGCCAGTCCCGGCAGGTTCGTCCGGACGGGACTCCATATCTGAACACGCGTCTTCTGAACGAGCGAATGACCGCCTTGATGCGCTGCACGGAAGGACTCCGGGACGAGTTCGCCGTACTGCTGGATATCGTCAAGCGATACATCAATAACCCATCAACACAACCTTAATCCATCAACACAATGCAAAGAATCGAAATCATCGGCAACCTCGCGAAGGACGCGGTCCGCGTCGAGGGCCAGAACGGAGGGCATCCGTTCATGTCGTTCGCAGTCATCTGCAACGAGAAGAAGGGCGACAACGAGTACAAGAGCTCCTACGAGGTGACGGGACCCGTCACCGGCGTGCTGGACTTCCTGAAGAAGGGCAAGCAGGTCTTCGTGTCGGGCTACCCGTCAGCCAGGGCGTACCTGGGGAAGGACGGTCAGCCCGCCGCCCAGATGCGCATCAGCGCCCAGGCCATAGACCTGCTCTGAAAGGACGGTCCGGACTGGGACGTTCCCTTCCATTTTGACAAACTATGATCGTGGAGATCGAAAAGCCGCGCCTCTCGTGCAGGACCTCCCTCGACTACAACGAGGAGAAGGTCCTGCACGGGGTCGCCGAGCTGGTCGGGTATGCGAACATGGAGAGCACCGACCGGGAGGCCGTCTATGCACTTTTCGAACGGCATGAGAGAACCCGTCACCCGGTCAAGGAGTTGAGCTTCCACGCCTCCGTGAATCCCTCGGCCACGGACACCTGTTCCGAGGAACAGATCCTCGCTTTCATCTCCGCGCTGATGGATCACCTCGGATACGGTTCGCAGCCTTACCTCGTGTACCGTCATTTCGATATCGAGAGGGAGCATTACCATGTCGTCTCCGTCCGGGCGGATGCGGAGGGAAGGAAGATCAACAACTGGTACGAGAAACGCAGGGCATCTGCGTTCATGAGGGAAGTGGCCGCGCAGTACGGCTTCTCGGTTGCGGAGAAGGGGAGCCGCGTCGTTCTCCGGGAGAGTCTGGAAGGGGAGGTGGCCGGGGATGCGACCCGTTTCAATCCCGGGAAGCCGGTATATGGGCAGATGAAGGCGATCTTCAGGAAGGCCCTCACCTATGACCACGATACCTTCCCCCAGCTCGCCGCCATCCTCGAGGACTACGGGCTGAAGGCGTCAATGGTGGAGGACGGCGACGTCGCCTCCATCACCCTCCAGGGGCTCGACCATAAAGGCAATCCGGTGACGGAGCCCGTCCCGGAGTCCATCCTCGGCGAGCCGCTCTTCTCCCTTGCAAGCGTCCTCTGGAGCGCCAACCGCCAGAGCCACGGACGGAGGGCCCGGGAGAAGGGAAGACTCAGAAGCCTGGTCGGGTTCGCATTCGGCATCTCCCGTTCGGAGGGCCATTTCGTGAACATCCTGAAGAACAAGGGCATCTCGGTCCATCTGTCCCGGACCTCGGATACTGGCGACGTCTTCGGGATCGCCTTCGTCGACCATTCGACGCGGACGGTGTTCAAGGCGTCCGAGATCCGCGACGTCATCTCGGTCCGTATGATGAGGGAGGCCGTGTCCTCCGGCCGCTGGAGGGTCGAGGACCGGGGGCGGCGGAGGAGCACCTATGTGCAGGCTGCCCGCGAGTCAGCCCGGACGGATGCCGTGGCCCTTAGGGACCTCCATGCGGGCGTCGTCGCCCGGATACTGAAGGGTGTGGGGCAGCCCGCCGGATCGTCGTGGAGCGGGCGGGTGGCCCTGGACAAGGACCGGAAGAAGGCGAAGCTCGACGAGGAGAAGGCAGGCGTCATGGATGCGAACTTCGAGGACCGCCGTTACGAGGAGAAGCTCAAGTAGCCATGGCCCAAAGGCAAGAATACGAGAAGATGTACATCGCGATGATCCTATTCGCGGTGGTGATCCTCATGGGCAACATCTATTACTACTGCCATCCGCTGCTTCATGGCGCCGGGCTGACCGCTCCTCCCGTCGACTACCTGATGAAGAGGTTCCACGGCGCCGGTCTTTTCTCGACTCCCCTGAAGACGAAGGGGGCGGCCATGCTTCTTCTGATGCTCTGCTCGGTCATCCGTTCCGGGAAGGGGCGGAGGGTCGAGGCGGGCGTCCTGGCCGGTACCGGGCTCTTCGGGAGCCTCCTGTATTTCTACCCCTTCAAGAACCCGCTCGTGTACCTTGTCGCCACGCTCTCGGGAGCGACCGCTCTCGTCTGGACTTTCGCCATGATAGGACGCATCTTCTCTGGATTTCATGAACACGGGAACGACCTCAGGGAATCCTTCGACCAGGAGAAGGAGCCGTATCCGAACGACTGGTCGATCGTCCTGAAGACGAAGTATTTCTTCCAGAAGGCTTGGCACGACGGCTGGATAACCGTCGGAAACCCTTTCAGGGGGACTCTCGTTGTGGGAAGCGCAGGATCGGGGAAGTCCTTCTCCGTTTTTAACCCGTTCATCGAGCAGATGATCGAGCACGGCTACACGATGATGCTCTATGACTTCAAGATGCCTGACCTAACGAAGATCGTCTACAACTCCCTCCTCCGCTACAAGGGGAACTATCAGCGCACGCCCCAGTTCTACTGCATCAACTTCAAGGATCCGCTCAAGTCCAACCGGTGCAATCCCATCGCCGCCGAATACCTGACGGACATCATCGACGCCTCGGAAACGGCCCGCGTCGTGATGGAGGCGCTGAACAAAGGCAATGAGAAAAAGGACTTCTTCTGGATGAGCGCTCAGCAGTACATCGGCATCTGCCTGTGGCTCCTCCGGATATACACCCCGCCCGACGGCCGTCAGGGGGACTGGTGCGACTTCCCGCACCTGATCGAGCTCATCAACCAGGACTACGCGAAGGTGCTGTCGATCGTCAAGCGCCAGCCCGCACTCGACGGCAAGGCCAGGGTGTTCGTGGACGCCCTCGAGGCGAACGCCCAGGACCAGCTGCAGGGCCAGATAGCCTCCGCCCGCATCCCCCTGAACGACATCGCCTCCCCGGCTCTCTACTGGGTGCTGTCGGGAAACGACTTCAACCTGGACATCAACGACCCGGAAGATCCCAAGATTCTCTGCATCGGTAACGACCCGGACCGCCAGCAGGTATACGGGGCCGCGCTTTCGCTGTTCACGTTCCGGGTGATCAAGCGGGTGAACCGAAAGGGCAAGCTTCCCTGCGCGGTGGTCATCGACGAGCTCCCGACGATATCCGTCCAGGGGCTGGACGGCCTGATGGCCACGGCCCGCTCGAACAAGGTCGCCGTGGTGCTCGGCATCCAGGACCTCACCCAGGTGAAGGCGGACTACGGGGACAAGGTCGCCGACAAGATCCTCGCGCTGCCCGCAAACGTGTTCGTCGGGGCCTCCAGCGTCTCGACCGCCGAGAAGTACTCCAAGGAGTTCGGGAAGGAGTTCCGGAGGCAGGAGAGCCAGACCCGTTCGATCGACTCCGAGTCGGTCAACATCTCCTACCACGAGGAGGAGGTGATGCCCATCCGCAAGATCACCTCCCTTCCCCAGGGGACCTTCATCGGAAAGGTGGCCGTCGAGAACGACTCGCCGGTCGGCCAACCGTTCTTCTGCGGGGCCATCCAGATCGACATGGAGGAGTACCGGCGCAAGGAGAGGGAGGCAAGGGAGATACCCGACCTGTCGGACTTCGAGACGGGGGACCTGTGGAGGCAGGTCATCGTCCCGAAGATCGGGAGGCTGTATCTCCATGACCATCTCCTCGATGTCGTGCTGAGCGAATGGAAACGGTCGCACCGGTCTTTCAGCGCGGACGAGCTCGAGGACGAGGCGGAGCGCCGGCTGGGAGGGATGTCGGAGGAGGAATGCGAGACGATGCTGAGGGAAATGCTCCCCGAACTGGAGAAGAAGGAGATCGCACGGATCATCGAGGAGAAGTTCTACGCGATCAAGGAAGACATCCGGCAGCTGATCATGCTGGAGTGCCCGGATGGCGAGGAGGAGGCCTATGTCGAAGAAACCACCGCGGAGGGCGTGCCTCCATCCGCGGACCTGTAAACAAGAACGAACCATGATCACCATCATCGCAGAAAAACCGTCCGTCGCGCAGGAGATAGCGCGCATCGTAGGCGCCCGTACCCGGAAGGACGGATACATGGAGGGGAACGGGTACGCCGTGACCTGGGCCCTGGGTCATCTTGTCGAGATCTACGCCGACGGGGACGACGACTGGAGCGTCCCGCTGCCCCTGCTTCCGGACGCGTTCCGCCTCCGGGTGGCCCGTACCCGCCGGAAGGACGGGAGGCTGACGCCCGACCCGGGATACGCCAAGCAGCTGGGCATCATTAAATACCTCTTCCATCACAGCGAGTCCGTCGTCAACGCCGGGGATGCCGGCCGGGAGGGGGAACTGATCCAGCGATACATCTACGCCTATGTGAACGCGTCGGTCCCCGTCCGCCGTCTCTGGATATCCTCCCTGACGGACGAGGCCATCCGGGAGGGTCTGCGCAATCTCCGGCCCTCGTCGGAGTTCGACGATCTCTATCTGGCCGGGAAAGCCCGCTCAGAGGCCGACTGGCTCATCGGGGTCAATGCCACGCGCGCCCTCACGAAAGCCGCCGGGGGAGAGGAGACGCTCTCCCTCGGCAGGGTCCAGACTCCGACGCTCGCGATGATATGCCGCCGTTTCCTGGAGAACCGCGACTTCGATCCGGTCCCGTTCTGGACGCTCCACTGCGGAGGCTCGCTCGGCGGCGATACCTTTGTGGCGAGGAGCGCCCGGTATGAGGATTATCAGTCGGCCTGCATAGACCGTGACAAGGTGGCCGGGGGAGGCCGTCTCGTGGTGATGAAGGTGTCGAGGAGAACCGTTTCAAAGGAACCTCCGCTCCTCCATGACCTGACGTCGCTCCAGCGGGAGGCCAACGGTATCCATTCGATGACCGCCCAGGAGACTCTCACTGCCGCGCAGTCCCTCTATGAGAAGAAACTGATCACTTATCCGAGGACCGGCTCAAGATTCATCACGGAAGACGTTTTCCGGACGGTTCCGCAACTGCTGGCGCGTCTGTCGACATTCTGTCCAGGACTTCCGTTCGACACCCTGGAAGGAACCGTCCTGAACCGCCGCAGCGTCTGCGACGGAAAGGTGACTGACCATCATGCACTCCTCCCGACGGGTCTTCGTCCGGAGGTGTTGTCCGAGAATGAACGGCGAGTCTATTCCCTAGTCGTGACAAGACTTCTCGAGTCCTTCTCGGGCAAGTGCGAGATGATGGAGACCTCCGTCGAACTGGACGGGAACGGCGTTGCGTTCTCGCTCAAGGGAAGGATGGTGATGACGCCGGGGTGGACGGGTGTGAGAAAAGAGAAGGAACCCGCCAGGGAGGAAGATGGGGAGGATGTCCAGGAACACCTCCCTCCCTTCCATGAAGGGGATGTCTGCAGGGTCGAGAACCTCGACATCCCGGAAGGGAAGACGAAGCCCAGGCCCCTCTATACAGATGCGACCCTTCTCGAGACCATGGAGCATGCGGGACGGGAGGTCGACGACGAGTCGCTCCGGGATGCGATCCGCGAATGCGGCCTGGGGACGCCCGCAACGCGTGCGGGGGAAATAGAGACCCTTGTGGAAAGGGGATATGTGTCGCGCAAAGGCAAGACCCTCGTTCCGACAAGGACCGGCCTCGGGGTCTATGAAGTCGTCCGAGACAAGTCCATCGCCAATGTTTCCCTGACTGCGGGATGGGAGCGTGCGCTGTCCGAGATAGCCGAGGGGCGGTGTGACACCAGGGATTTCGACAGGGGAATCCGCATGCTGGCGGCGGAAATCGTCTCGGAGATAGGGAGCCATTCAGACATAAGCAAAGCCATCGCCGGTGCGGGTGCCGTTCCCGGCGCGAAATGCCCGCATTGCGGGAAGGCGGTGATCCTGACCACCAGGCTGGTCCGTTGCACGAATGCAGGTTGCCATTGGCAAATCTGGAGGACGATATCGGGGAAGACCCTGTCGGAGAGGGAGATACTCTCCCTGCTTGGGACGGGAAAGACGATGGAACTGAAGGGATTCAAGTCCAAGGCGGGAAAGAGCTTTGCGGCAAGGCTTCGGCTGGACGGGGAAGGGAGGCCCGCCTTCGAGTTCGTGGACCATGACAAGGACGCGGAGGGTAATGCGCTCCGCTGTCCCCGCTGCGGAAAGCCGCTCCGGGTCTATCCGAACGCGGTAGTCTGCCAGGACGAGGCCTGCGGGTGGCGCCTCTGGCGCGAGGTGGCGGGAAAGACGGTCACCGAGGCTATGATACCTGTCCTTCTTTCCGGAAAGACGACAGGGGCCGTCAAGGGATTCAGGTCGAAGACGGGGAAGGTATTCAACGCGGCGCTTCGGCTGAATGCCGCCGGGGGGATCGAGTTCGTCTTCGATAGGAAGCAGTCGCTTGCAAAAAAGAAGTCGTCATGGTAGGGGATTGTCCGAAAGAAGTGAGGAGAGCCGTCCGGGCATTTGCCCGGGCTGTGAAAGCCGTCGCGGACCTGGCAGATCTCCCGTCTCCCGATCCCTTGACGGAATACCATGCGAAGGAATACCTGGAGGAGATGGAGACCCTTCTGGTCCATCAGCTGCTCACCGCCTTCGGCTCGGATTCGGATAGGGTCGAGTTGCTCTCCGCCTATGAACTGGAATACCTGGCGGAAATGGTACGTTCCGTGGAAAAGGAATGGAACGAAGATTGAGTTCGCGGGGTGTGGCCTATCTTTGTGGTTGATGACACCGATTCCCAAAACAAAAGGACATAAAGCGTTTTACCGCATCTTGGAGGTTCTCGCCCTCGTCGTGGTAGTGGCGGCTCTCGTCCATATCCTTTCATTGCCGAAGATGAATGCGGGCTGTTTCCGCCATTTCTAGACGGTGAAGACTCTTGCTCCCGTTAGCGGTTGATGTTCACTGCGCAAAGGTACTTCCGCGCAGTCCATCCTGCAATCCTGCCATTCAGGCAGCTTTTCGAAAAATCTTCCTCCCTTCCGCGAGCGTATTTTTCAAAAAGAACGCTTGCTGGATGCACCGTCGCGGCCCTGCCGGGTGCTACATAACCATCAACCGCAAAAAGGGAGAGCCATGCATAAATGCACTATAGAAGTGTTGGACCTTGAAATATCTTTGTAGGGCTGTCACCCCAAATCTCTAATTGCTATTCAGGCCACTCTGGCCTGCAGGCAGCCCTTGGGACGGAGTCTCAGCGCCCCGTCCCTTTCTTGAATCATTTTTAATACCAATGCGATATGAACTATCAGAAATTCACAAACCCGGACGGAACAGTGGACTGTTTCGTCAATCTCGACGCCGTAGTGGTCGCAAAACCTGACGGGAAAGGCAAGGTCGTCCTTATTTCAGCGGCGCACACCGTTATGGTTGATGCCGTCCAGTTCGAGAAGGCCGTGTCCTCAAAGGATTCTGGGACTGAGAGACTTGGCCAGTTGGTCTGTCGTCTCACGCAGGCGATCGAACGGCTCATTGTGCGTATTCCGACTTCCATCAGACTTCATATGTAAGAGTGAAAGCCATGCCGAACTGGTGTTTTACGCAATATGCGATCACGGGAGAGCGGAGGGAGGTCCGCAGCCTGTACAACAAGATGAAAAGACTCCAGCAGAGGAAAACCCCGCTCCTGCCGAACAGTTTCGGGACAGCGTGGCTCGGCTGCCTCGTGAAATCCCTCGGGAGCGACCCCGAAGCGGTCTATTGTCGCGGCCACTGGTTCAATCTCTCGCTGGACGAGGACGGGACGCTCCGTTTCGACACGGAGCATGCCTGGTCGCGGCCGTCGGAGGTCGAGGACCTCATCTTCGAGGTGTTCCCGTCGGTTTCAATCTATTACATCGAGGAGGAACTGGGAATGGATATCTTCCAGACGAACGATGCCAGCGGCCAGTATTTCCCGGAGACGGTCATCCTCGATGACGAGCAGGACGGGATGGAGTATCTCACGGAGGAGGATGCCTTGAAGAGTATTTCCGAACTGAAGGGGACACCCGTCGCCGACTGGGAGGAGGCGGAAGGCTTCCTTGAGCGGTACAATGCCGCACAGGAGGCGGCAGAGACCGGCAAGTGCGTCTGGCTGCACAGAGCCAGCGTCGTTTGACAAGCGCCATGATCTGAACGCATAAAGTCGGAATGCGGAAAGTGAGGAAGAAGTACCTTGTCTACAGAAAGGACGGGGAAGGGGAGAGAGAACTCGCAGGGATATACTCCTCCGGAAAAAGGGCCGCTTCAGCGGTCAGGGCAGATTGTTCGAAGACGAGGACGTCTATTTGGGGAACACTGTTGCTCGGGATTCCGTTCATCGAACGGAACGGGGATGTCACAAGGCTCGTCGTCTCGCCGGATCGCGAAATTGTCTATTCTATTGAGACACTCTGTGAAGATGAAGAAATAATAAAATAAAAGTGTATCTTTGTGCTTTATTATTTTATTGTTTCAAATATGAAGATAATCCATCTTTTGCCGCTCGTTCTTTCGCTCGAAATAATGATTCCCGGCCTTGCATCAGCCCAGCCGTCTAATACGGAACTTCAGCTTCTGAGGGAAAACCGGAAACTTCAAGCCGAGGCAGATTCACTCCGTCTTCTCGTGGAGTACCTCACGGGACTGGATGACATTTGGGCGCAGCTGTCGGAGATCGAGGATGACGGAGAATCCTGGGGGAGCGGCATATCCTCTCTGGAGGAGCTGTCCCTGCCTGAGGCGGAAAGGCTCATCGCTCTCCGACTCCGCAGGGTGTTCCCGGAGATGGGCATCTCCTATGCGGCGACCATCAGGGACAAGGTCGTCGGCTACTGCCGGCCCCGGAACGCAGCCATGCTAGGCGGTTCCTTCCGGAGGCTCAACGAGCGGATGCCCTACTTCCGGGAGGTGTTCTCCCGGTATGGCGTTCCGCCGGAACTGATTCCCCTCTGCATCGTGGAATCAGCCGTGAGTCGCCGTGCGCTCTCGCCCGCAGGTGCTGCGGGGATGTGGCAGCTGATGCCGGACACCGCCCGCCGCTACGGACTCCGGGTAGGTGGAGGCGAGGACGAACGATATTCCGTGGAGAAATCCACTGAGGCCGCGGCCCGGCTACTCAAGAACCTGAAAGAAGACCTGGGGAGCTGGTCCCTCGCCGTGATGGCGTACAACTGCGGGGCGGCACGTGTCCGCAAGGCCGTCATGGCATCCGGAACGACAGATGCATGGGTGGTCTGGAAACGGGTTCCGAAGGAGACGCAGGCTTATCTGCCCGCACTCCTTGCAGTAGGGTATCTGATGGAATACGGGACTGAATACGGGATCAAGATGTGATGCGACCGATGAAAAGAAAGCCATGGCATACCTTCGAGGGGCTCGGCCCTGAACAGAAGAAAGCAAAGGCGAAGAGGGGCGTCATCTGCGCTCTTGTCGTCTTCATCCTGATGAATGTGATTGCCTTCCTTTCGTGACTGTCGAATGAACAAGAATCAGGGGTCAGGTCGGTTTGACGGGTCCTTTCGCCCGTTTCTGCTGAACGGCCTTCTTGCTGCCGGCTTCCTTCTCCTGGATTTTTTGGCCTATGGCGCATTTGAGCCTGACGGTATTCTCCGGGCTCGAGAATTCTGAGATCATCATGTCCACGATACGGGAAGGATTCTGGCTGCAGGCCTTGATCCTGTCGGATGCCGAGAGCATCTTATCGAGATCGGATATGACCATTCCAGGACGGAGGCTGGGCGGGAAGGTGTTGACCCGCCATGCGGGGGCGGTTCCTTCTGTTTCCTGACCGTTGATAATGGCCGTTGATTTGACCTCGACCTTCGTGATGGAGGCGACAGCCTGGCCATTGTATGTCAAGACCATCCGGGAGTCCTTTTCGATGATGAGGTTGAATCCGAAGAAGTCCTTTCCGGCGAGATCCCGGTTCTCAAATTCCAGGCAGGTGAGGCCGCCCACTTCCGTACAGCGCTCCTCGATGGCTTTCGGTTCGACTTCCATGGACGTGTCGTTCGTGGAGAAATCTTCGGTTATCCCGTCGGCAAGCGCCCATTCGTGCCGCTGATGGACGAACTCTTCCTCCGGATCTTCGGCCCTATCTTTTGTCTCCTGCTGGGACTTTTCTTCGGACTCTTTCTCGGCTCTGTCCTCCTGCTCGCTCTTCTTCTTTCCGTCCTCTTTAAGGGCATTATGCCCATGTCCCTCCTTGTTCCCTGTCAACCGGCGGAACAACGCCTTGATGGTGCGGATGACAAGAATTGCGGCAGCGATGGCCAAGATGATGAAAACGGCTAATCCAAGGAACATACTTCGTTCTTCTAAAGTTTGACCTTGCTGACGTAACGGCGACTTCTTGGGAGGTGTTTCGGCTTGTAGCCCTTTTGGTCGTTCATTACCCGGTATGCCTCAATGACTTGCTCATGGTAACTGCCGGTCATCGCGGTCGAAAGAAGCCCTTTTTCCGTATACCGCTTCAGGAGGCGCCCCTCCATTTCGGCATGGGAGACGACCTCCCCGTTCGGCAGGATATGCTTCACTTCCATACCCGCCTCGGCGAGATCCCGGGAGACGGTTCCGAACCGGTGGCTGGAGAGAGGGTCCCCTTCCGTGCAGACGATGGCCACCAGTTGCCCGTCTCCGGCCATCTCCTTGATGGCCTCGATGGCCTCCTTGTAACCGTCTCCCTCCCGAAGCCTTTCCCAGTCGACCTGGCCGTTTTCCCCATACATCGAAGTGTCGGTGGGACGGGGGCCCAGCTTGTCCCCGGCGAGGAAGAAACTGATGCCCCTGTCCTGCAGCGCCCCGTAGATGTCATCCGCATTGAACTGCGGGGCGAAGCGGCTCTTCGGGATGCTCCGGACGTCGATGACCGTGTCCACTCCGAGCATTTCCAGGGTGTTGGTGAATCCCTCCTGAGACCGAAGCCCGTACCCGATGCTGTAAACCGTTTTGACGGATTGCCTCTTCCCTTCCAGGGGAGCCTCCGGATCGCGGACGATGCCGTGCCCCTTGCCCTCCGTGGTCATCGCGGGTGTCCCCGCATTCTCTCCCGCCGGGAGAAGTTCAAGATGGTCGATGTTGCTGACCGGCGTACGGTCCAGTCGTTCCTTTTCGCTGAGGTATCTTGAATCGACCTCCCTAATCTCCCCATTCCCCAAACCCTCATCGAGAAGTCGCGAAAGAATCGTGTCGCGGATTTCCGTGAGATGGTCGATCGGGCTTGTGCTCTCCGGAATGCCGAAAAGGCTCCGGCTCGCCCAAGCCTGTTCTCTGTAGTTCTCGAAACGGGCGTCCATGGATAAATCCCGGTATTCTCCGAGCTCCACTTTGAGGAGCCCCCTCCCGTCGAGGCTGATCCTGCCGACGAGCTCGTCGCCCATCATGAAGTCTATCCTCCTGCCGCCGATCCACATATGGTAGGCGTTTCCGTAATGGATCTGACCTGCCCCGGGGTTCCCCGCCAGGACGTTCATCTCCTTCTGCCGTTCTATGCACCAGTCCCTGAGTGAGAGGAATTCTTTCAGGTGACGCTTCCTTTCCTGCAGGGGAGGCATCCCGGGCGCAACGTACTGGCTGGGGGAGACCAGCCGCTCCCCGTCCTGGACGTAGAGGGTCCGGATTTCCGGCCGCGGACCGTAGGCGTAGGTGCCTTGCCTCGTCTCCTTGAAGCCGTCAAGGAAACGGCTCATTTCGGAAGGTGGGATGGTGGCGACTTTCGAAAAGGTCCTATGGAGAAGGTCGGCCAGATCTTTTCGATCCTCGGGAACGACATAGACGGTGTCTCCGGCTCCGAGACTGATGGCTGTAACAGCATCCTTCCCGATGCTCGAGTATGGATTCCTCTCCCTGTCGACCCGTACTGACGGCCCCCGCTCCAGGTTGTCCAACTGCCGGGAGATATCCATCGGGACGTGCGTGAAGAGTTTCCCGATAACCGACGGGGTCACCTCTCCATAGAGGGCCTCGGCGACTCCGCCTGCGATTCCCGCGACGGCATTCGATGGCCCTCCGAATGCAACCGCCCGGCGGACGGCATCCTCCCAGGAGTCGCTCCTGACGACGGCGCGCAGCGCCGCCTCCGTGACGGTGCGGGCCGAGGGCTGTGCGGGAGACGGGGGAGAGACCCATCGGTACGCCCCTTCGACCGGGGTGCCCAACATGACTATCTGTTCCCGGATCTCTCCGCGGAGTTGTGCCCGGACGTCCTCCTCGAGACGGGACAGGTTGAGCCCATACTGCATCTCCATCGTCGTGAATATCTCGGCGGCAATGCTCCCGTCCTGGGCCATGTGGATGGCATGGGTCAGCGCCTGGGCCATCCTTGCCGTCTCCCTGTCCGTGCAGGTTGCCTGCACGCAGGCTTCCGCTAGTTCCAGGGCACGGAAGAGGTCGTCCTTGAAGAACGCCGCGATGGGGATCGCCCGAGTGACGGCGGACCAGTCGGGGGTGCCGGACGGGCGAGACATCCCGGACGTGAGGAACAGGCGCGTCGGCTCGGTCCAGCCGCCGCGCGGATGGGCGTCGAACTGCCGCTTCAGGCAGCGCTGCAGGTTCTCCACCGTGGGGGAGTCCCTGTAGGTGGTCAGCCAGTTGACGACTGCGGCCGCCCCGTGCGACACCTCCGTCGCCTCTGGGAAAAACGACCGGACCCTGCCGCGAGAATAGGCCCTCCGGCTCTCGCCGAGGTCGAAATAGCGGTTGTAGGTGTTCTCAATCATGTAGGGGGCGCCGACAAGATCCCCGTAGACGGTTCCCTTGAGGTTCGACCCGGGATGGTGTTCAGTTTTGTCCATCGCTTGCGGAAGATTGTTCTTAAAGGCTGCTCAACGTCGTGTTGCGAAAAGGGGAGGGCTGGCCGCCCTCCCCGGGGAATGACTGGATCCGGAAGGATGCGTCAGAGCTTCGGGGCCCTCTTGGTGGAAGGCTTCTGTGTCGTCTGTTGCTTCTGGGTCTCCTCATTCTGCTGCGTCTCCTTGACCTCGGCGTTCTTCTTCAGGTACTCGTAGGCGGCGGAGCGAATCTCCTGCCCCTTGGCGCTGTGGTCCTCGGCGATCTCTCCTCGGGCCACGTTGAACGAGATGGCAGTGCCGAACGGCTCGCCGGTCTTGGTCCCCTTGCCGAAGGCGGCGCTGATCTGGCCGCTGGCGAGGGCCTGGGCCATCGCATCGTCCACCTTGATGCCCTTGCCGAAGAGCTCGTGGTTGACCTTGGAGTGGCCCTCGGCATCGATGAACCGCGCGGCGAGGGCGGTCTCTGAGACGGCCACCGGACGATGGCTGCGGGAGTCGAAGCCGAGGAAGAACCTCTGCTCGCGGCCGTCTTTGTAGGTCATCACGAGCGGTTCCGGGCAGATGTTGCAGACGTACTGCTTGTACTGCTCGCCGGTCTCCCGGTTGGTGACAGTGCGGGTCTCCAGAAGGTAGTTGATGATGCCCTTGTCCTTCTCCGGATCGAGCTTGTACGAGAACCCGTTGTCGAAGACGACCTTGAGGTTGTCCCTGCGGAGGCGGTAGTCCTCGTTCATCTCGCGGACGCCGACACGCGGGTCGAGGACCCATTCGCCGGTCGCCTCGTCCTTCATGCGGCGACTGACGAGCTGGACGGTCTTCTCCGTTGGCTCGGGGATGCCGGGAATCTGGACGGAATAGGTTACGAGGTCGGTGGCCTTGCCTGCGGCAAGCTGCTCCGCGACCTTCGGATTTGCTTCCACGACGCTGCGCGGAACCTCGAGCGATGACCAGTCGATCCGGTCAAGCGCTGCGCGAACTTCTTCGCTGATTTGAATCTCTGCCATTGCTGTAACAGTTAGATGGTGAATGATGGGTTGTATGTTGGTGCTTGAATCAGTCCTGTCCGTTTCGGCTGGGGACAAACGAGTTCCGCCCGGAGGACAAGCCACTTGCCGGGGGCGTGATGGAAGGCGGCCATTCTGGGAGGATTGACCTTTCCTTCATAAAGTCGTCGTATGTCTCCATGTCCAAATAAACCCTAGGGTTTTATCAAGTTTTTGTGCTTTTTTGATTGTTTTTATTTGTTATAATGCGTTTTTTATTTAATTTTGCTCTTGATGGCAATTTGGATAAATAAAAACCGCGCAATAATCAAATAAAAGTGTAACAAAGTAAATAATAATTTTACTATAAAGCAAATTATCATGGCAGAAAGCGAGAAAAGATTGCAGTTTCTTCTTTCCCTGATGGAGGTGAGGGGTGTGTCCAAGCATGAACTGGCCCGGATCATGGGAGTCTCCCCTCAGAACATCTTCACGTATTTCAAGCGGGACGACATGAAGCTTTCTGTCGCGCAGGAGATGGCCTCGCGCTTGGGGTACGACCTGTCATACCGCCTCGAGAAAGAAGGAGGTGCGGCGCGCGACGTGGTCATGGACATCGAGGGTCTTGTCGGGAAGGACGGCCTCCAGAGACTGGCGTTTCTCCGGGTTGCCATGAGCCAGTACGGGATAGAGAGGAAGAAGCTTGCCGAACAGCTGGAACTCAACTACACAGGCGTCAACCGCTGGTTCAGGGTTGACGACATCGCGTTGTCTTATATTTACAAGATTGCCGAGCTGTATGGCTTGAAAGTGCGGATCAAAGCCAGCATTCATCGCCCTCTTCCATCCGATACTGTTGAATTCTGAGAGCTTTTGAATTCTCCATATGCCCCTCGTCAAGCAGCAACAGAAGAGTGTTTCATCCGGGTTGAAGTGGGTGTGGCGCCTGCTTTCTTCGACGATCTCCATCGTCGGATTCTTCTTCCTGAACAGCCATTCAATTATTGAAGCCTATTCAAGCTGGATCATAGTTCTCTGCTTTTTGGTACTCATCGGCTGTCATTTCTTCCGGGAGTCTGAATTGAGCAAGGATATTGCCATCTTCGCCGGTTTTATGCTCCTTTTCACGCTGATTGGTTTATTTGTCAGTTATAAAAAAGAAGAGGATAATACAGATAACGAGCTCCTTTCTGACGTGACCATGTTCATAACTGAGGAGTTCCCTTCAATTGTGGATAATCCGGATAGAGGCAGATGGCTTCCCGAAGCAATCAAAAGTGGACGGGTGGCGTACATTCTTGTCCCTCCCGATACGAATATGGAGGCTGATGGCTATTTTGATAAGAGCTTTGGAGGCATTATCGATGCGGATTCCACGATGCTTCACGCGTTCATGATGACCATCAATGAAAATGAGACAAAGGTCGCTTCCAGATATAACTTGCTCATTCTTTCGGGACCTCGGTTTAATGAACGCAAGAAACTGGATAAGAGAATTGGGATTATTCTTCCCGGGAAAGGCATCTCTGCCGTGCTCGATGGCATTCTTGAGATGAATCAGGGCAATTGGGACGCGGCCAGATGCTTGTTCGAAAAAGCCGAGTCGCTGGGGAATGCGGCCGGGGCCTATCACCTCGCTCGCTGGTATAAAAGTGGGTATGGTCGCGAGCCGGACAAGAATAGCGCGCGGGAGAGCAAGAATAAAATGAGAATGGCGGCGGAGAACGGGTCAAGAGAGGCGCGCGTCGAACTGGGCAGAATGTATCTCCTTGATTCGGTTTCAACGCCTCTGCAAAGAGTTGATGGTGAGAAGTATCTTCGTAAGGCGGCGCTTGTCACGACTGTCGCCACTCTGAACAATATTTCGTGTTCCCGAAGAGCGCTTGACGGACTGAATGACTATCTTCGGGCAGTGAAACGTTTCAAGGAAGCATATGAACTCACTAAGGACAGTTATGCCGAATTGAACGACCCATATTTCAGGTATGTCAGTCATCTCGACAACTGTATCAGCAGGAAGGAGTATACAGAGGCGCTCGATATCATCCGGGAAGGTGAACTTGAAGGATTCGGATATTGTTACCTCGTCCATGCCGGATTGTTGACGAATGGAAAGGGCTTGAAGAAGGATTATGCTGAGGCGGAAAAGCTGCTGAGGTATGCGGCGGATTCGCTTGACTATTATCCGGCATATCGAGGATTGGCGGATCTCTATCGAAAGGCCGATGTGGACGGATGCGAGTTTTGGGAAAGATTGTACGAAGCCAGGTACAGTAACAGAGTCGAATAATGAGTGTCAAGAGTAGTTTTGCGACAGCGTTTATCGTTCCCGTTGCGGGGGCGGTTGGAACCATCACCACGACAGTGGCACTGATGAAAGAATTGCTCCCTTGCTTGGTTTTCATTGGTGTCGGAATCGCCCTTCTTGGCTATTGCTTGTCCCGAATGAAAAAAAACAAGATAAAGGAAGACTGGCCGTTGCTGCTTTATGCATGTTTGATGCTCGCAATCGCTTCCATCGGGGTTGTTCTCCAGCAGAGGGACAATAACAGGGACAAGCTTTGGAGACGCTTTATAGAGGCGAACAACAGTATTCTGACAGATGAGCTGAAGTTGCGTGCCGATGCGGGTGACGGCCCCTCCTTGTACGAGCTTGGGTTGAGATACCTTGGTGAACACGATTTCAAAGGTGCGAGAGAGCATTTTCAGAAAGCGGCAGACGGGGGGATGGGAGTGGCATTTGCCCAACTTGCGTCTATGGATGCCCAGGGATTGGGTACAGCCCGGAATCCTCACCGTGCTGCCTCCAATATGATTCGGGCCCGGCGGGTTGACTATATCAGCGACAGGATAATTCGTGAAGAAGAACTTTATGATCAGTTGACCGAGACGGAAAGAATGCAATTGGATGAAACTCGGGTGGAGCTTTCCAGATTGGCGGCTATCCAGAAGGAGGCATCCGGCAAACGCGAACATATGAGCGAGGTGCTTAACAGGCATCATGACGAACTGCTGAAGCTCTCCCTCAGGGGTTATATTCCGGCAACGGAAGATCTTTATGTCGAAGAGCAGTTGATGAATCCCGATGGGTCGGAGACCTTACAGCGGTTGGCGAATGATCTTTATAAGGTCAATCATATTCCGACTGCCCCGGGCGATCGCAGCATGTTTTTCTCATATCTGTATGGGACGACTAGTTACAGTACCGGTGATTATAAGCAGCACATTCGGGACAACAATTACCTTTTTTTGCTGAGCCCCTCACTGTTTTTGGACGTTGAAGATCATTCGGACTATTCAGATGATTTGTTGGTCAAAGAGTATGAACTGTTTCGTTCGCAGTTGGACTGGTGCAGATTGTTGCTCGAGGATAGAACGCGAATTAGAATGTTTCTGTTCGGACATTTAAATGATTATCAAAAAAACTACGAGGACGCAAAAAAGATGCTCGGCGCAAGCATAATGGCAATCAAAGAAAGGATGACACATTATGATGTGATGTCCAATTCTGGCAATAACTGACTTATCAGGCCTGAGAATACGACAAAGAGAGGAGCGTGTTGGAATCCAGCCGTTCCTCTCTTCGTGGATGGAAGGTGTGTCTCCTCCCTGGATGTCCGTCGGTCACCGGACCCTCGCCATAATCCGTGCTATCAACTCGTCGATGTCCTTTCCGCTACGGAACACTTTTGCTGGAATCCTTGCCTTGTAATCTCCATCTATGGAGATCAGGTCTTCCGGTGTCTTGTCGGCCTCGAGCGTGGGCTTCATCAGCAGGCCGAGCGTCTTTCCGATTTCGAACTGGAATCTGATCCGGTCATGGATGCATTCGACGCTATCCGGATAAGTACGGTCCGGAAGGTCGTAATCCGTCAGGTCGACGCAACATAACGCATAGTCCCCCTCGTCCGCGTGGCTGCACGCCTTCAGGACCTGGTTCTTGCTCATGTACGCAGGGCCGCTGGTCGTGAAGTTCCACTTGGTCTTGACCTCGATGAAGTAGATGGGGCTGTCCTTGTAGCTCACGATGATGTCCTGTCCGTTCTGAACGTCGTCAACCCGGAACTCGAAATCATCTGAATCCTCGTTCAAGGATGCCGAGAGCTTTTCCCGCAGGATTTTCTCGATATGGTTGCCAAGCTCTTTCTTGAATTGGAAGTCGGCCTCCTGCAGCCTCTTTTCATCCAGCAGGTCCCTGGCTTTTGAGATGATGTCCGCAAATTCGGGATCCTCCGCAAGGGCCGCCAGGTCTTCGATGACGGATTCGCTCTGCCTCATCAGGGTGTAAACGTGCTTCCCCTTCTCGCCGGACACGGCGTTCTTGAAGAAGATCGTGGGCTTTTTCTCCCGGATCTCCCTGAAGATGTCCTTGTCCGGCCATTCTCCGTTGTCGATGCCCTCGATGATGTCGAGAACAATCTTCCTCGTGTTCTCCCAGCTGAAATCCTTGTCCTTCTCGCGGAGCATGGACTCCATCTCGTCGGTCATCTCGCTCGCCTTACATACGCTGAACTTGTAGAGGGACTCGAAATCCTCATGGACGAGAATATCTTTATAGTCCTTGATGGATGCGTCGACGATGGCAGCCAGGTCGCGATAAAGATCAAGTATCCGTTCGGGAATCGGATCGGCTTCGCTCTTTTTCAGGTCTTTCGGAAGACACATGGCGAGTTTGCGGTTGGGGAACACGCCATACTCGTCCAGTTTCCTGAGGCGGTCCGTGTCGGTGGTGTCGGTATACTCTGCCAGGAATTCCTTGAGGAGGGGAAGATTATCCGTGCCTTCCCCCTCGTCTTTCAGCCAGTATGAATGCTTGTGTGACAGGACAAAGAGGGTGTTGTCGAGAAGATACGTGAACGCGCTGGAGTAGAAGTCCGCCTCGCCGTCGCTTACGGGCGGGATCACGAAGGGAGCATAATCCAGCCCGTAAATGCGGCAGATGATGGGAAGAATCCTTGACCGGAAGGTGTCAGAACCCTCTTTCGGGTAGGCGGAACAGAACTTGACGATATCCGAGACCTTGACGTCCAGACCGGCGTCATCGAGGCTGACATAATCGGGGGTGCTGCTATAATACGTGGACCGGGTGCGTTTTATCGTTTTCTTCCTGAGTTCGCCGACCTCTATTTGGAGTTCGTCCTTCAGGCTGGTCCGGTCATATTTCGCAAGCGTGGTGATGCCGGCATAATCGGGGTCGACGAGTTTCTTCGCCTTCTCTCCCAGCAGGGGTTTGGAGATTGCGAACAATTCCTTCGTGATGTCCTGGGCATCCCTCAGGTCTCCCGATTTGCGGAGAGTTCCATCCCTGTTCGGAATCAGGGCGTATTTCGATAGGAGGTCGGTGCCCGTCTGCCCCAGCTCTTTCAGGAGAGACAGGAAAGACTTCAGGTTTTCGCCTTTCTCCCGGATCGATTCACAGACGCTCTCAAGGGTGACGTAATAGTCCTCTTCGTCGGGCTTCCAACCGAAGACGATTCGCGACCACTCAACCACCTTTTCGGAAGGAAGCGTCAGTGAATTCGATGCATATGAAACGAATGCTGGGATGTATTTCTCGATGGAATCATCAGTCAGCCCGGAATAGATGTCATTGTTCAAGACGGCGAATTCGCCGTCGTCCTCAATCGACAGGAACCCCTTGTCCGTAGGAATCATTTTCCAATGGATGAACTTATTGACAAATCCGTCCTGCAGCTTCTGGAGATAAGCCTTCGTGACGGGATCCTCCTGTTTCTCGGGCCTGAAGGCGATTTCCGCAAACTCGATGGGAATGCTCTGCATCCCGACGTTGTTGTCATAATAGGCGAAGAGGACATCCATCATCTCGTCCAGGACCTTCTCGTTGTGGCGGAACTTGGCGATGAGTCCGTCGTTGTCCTTCGGAAGCAGGAAGGAGTTCCTGCGCTCCGTCGGGTAGAGCCGCCTGGAGTGGAAGATGAAATTGGTCCCGAACCCCTCGGTGCCGAGAAGCGGGAAAAAGATGAACTGGCTGGGGATGGAGGCGACATCGTCGAATCCCCTGGGGAGCGGCGGGATGACGATTCTGTCATCTCCGTCCGCCGACTCCAACGTATGGATCTCGATGGGCGATACGACGCCGTCGTTTTCCCGGACCAGGAAGTTGACGACCGTCTTCACGGAAGCGTCATATGGCAGCGTCTCTTCCTCCTTCCTCAGCTTGTAGAAAGTGACGCTCTCGCCAGTCAGGCCGTTGACGATGGCGCAGCGCTCAATCCGGTCGTTGAAGACAAGAACGTACGGCATCAGTTTCAGCGTAATCTCAAGTTGCGCCGAGACTTTCTCCGCCTTCCCGTCTTGTTCGAGGGGATAGGTGAACGTGGTCCAGGGACAGGGATGAGGATGCCCTTCGTTTATCTTCCCGATCAGTTCGTCGACGATGGCCAGCTCCCGCTTCATCTCCTCGATGAAGGGCCACTCTTCGTCCGACGTCCGGTCAAGGCAGAACCCTTCTGGAAGCGAGATGTAAGCCCCGCCTCCGTTCTCGTCATCGATTCTGCAATCACCGCTGATGAAGACCTTCCTGCAGAACGCATGGGTGGTCATGAAACCGGTGCCGTATTGGCCGACGGTGTCTTCCCCCTCGTGCTTGGTGCTCTGCTGCTTGATCAGGTTCGACAGGGTGTCAAGATTGAAGGCCTCCCCCTGATGGGAGAACTCCAGGGATCCCCTCCTCAGGTGGATCCTGATGCTCGCGTGCTCGGACAGGTCGCGCGCATTCTGGATAAGCTCCCAGATGGCGCGCTCTCCACTCCTGTTGTCGTTCTGCTCGATTCCCTTCTTGATCTTGTCTCGGGCGGCTTTGAGCATCTCGAGATACTCCTTCTCTTTCCGGGCGTCCCGGATGCGTTGAATATCTACCTCTGTATACATGGCTGAATAATTGTTATCTCAGTGATTGAAGAAATCTCGACGGCATCTGTGCGTACCCCCACTGGTTCTTCTGGGCGTATGTCAGATACAGGTCGCCCCTGGTGCGGGTCGCTGCGACGAACATGGACTTGAGAAGGTCGTTCAGGTAGACGGCCTTCCCGTGGTCGTCCTTTTCGCGGGCAAACCACATGTTCGGGAAATTTCCGTCGGACAGTCCCATGATGATGACGTTCTTCCACTCGAGTCCCTTGGCGGAATGGATGGTCGATACCGTCAGGCATTTGTCCGTGATGGGGACCTGGCACTCCACGTAGTTCTTCTCGATGAACCTGGAGAAGGTCTCCCGGTCGATAGCGAAGGAAAGAAGGAAGTCGGCGATGCTGTTGTACTGGCCCATCATCTCCTCCAGCGCGGCGAAGTCTTCCTTGACTGACTCGTCCTCGAAGTGGAAGAAGTGGTCGATGAGGGTGGAGGCGAGCGCCTTCATGGACAGATCCTCCTTCAGGCGGGCCTTCCGGTCGATGTCTGCTTTGATTTCCTTGAGGAATCGGCCTTCGGAGGTGCCGAAGAACCTCTCGGCCGCATTTCTGCCCGGCATTCGGTCCGACTGGAGAAGGAACGCCCGGTTGATGGCGTTGATGCTGTATGTGTTCTCGCTGTCAATGATGCGGAGAAGGTGGTTGAAAAGTTTGATGTGCTTCTTGACCAGTTTCTGTCCACCGAATACCTTATAGGGAACCCCGGCCCGTCCCAGGAGCCCGATGAAGGTCTCCAGGTATCTGAGATTCTGGCAAAGGACAGCCGTATTGTTGACATCGTCGATCTTCTGGACGATGCCCAGGACTCGAAAAGCCTCGCTTTCGACATCGGGACACGGAAGGACTGCGACCTGCCCCATCGTCCCTCCTACGGAACGCAGGGGAGTGTTCTCGCAGTCGATGAAACGGAAGGTGTTGACATAGTCGCAGACCGGCTGGGGGCAGCGGTACGTGCCTGTCAGATTCTTCCGGGTGTAGTTGCTATGGCGTTGGAGGAACCTGTCCAGATGCTCATAGGACCCGCCGTTGAATCCGAAGATGTTCTGCCGGGAGTCCCCGACGAGGAAAACTTTCATGGTAGAGTTGATCTGGAGAAGGAGGTCGAAGATCCGATAGTTGAGCTCGGTCAGGTCCTGGGCCTCGTCGATGACCAGGACGGAGACCTGATCCTTGAACCAGCACCTGAATCCATAATCGTTCAGCTCGTCGATGAAGTTCGTCAGGATATCATCGATGGAGATGATGTTGTACCTGCTCTTCAACTCGGCGATGAGATGCTGCAATTGGGGTTTGTCAGACTTGAGCTTGGACTTCAGACACGCCTTGATCTCGTCTTTCGTGTATTGGTCGTTGAACTGAATGCGGAACTCTTCGGCCAGTTCCTCGATGTCCGTGTCGTCGATGATGATGTAATTGAACTCCTTCCCGATGGTGGAATAGTAGCTTTTCATCATCTTGAAGCAGAACGCGTGGAGGGTCCCGTTGTAGAACTCGTATGGTTTGGTGATGCCGCACTCGAAGGCGGCTTTGCGAAACTTCTCGCCAAGTTCGTAGGCGGCGGTGTTCGTATAAGAGAGGGCGACTATCTTCTCCATCGAAGTGGAGGCGTTGATGTAGTGGAGAAGCTTGTTGATGAGCAGATGGGTCTTGCCGGTTCCCGGGCCCGCGCTCACGTAGATGATCTGCGAATCACAGAGGACAGCATCCTTCTGCTCGTCGTTGAGGCCGGCGAGCTCATCGGTCGTGACGCATCCGATGAACTCCATGGTAGCCATGTCTGGCAGGACATCCGTCGCGAGATAGATCAGCCGGACCAGCATGCTGTAATATGACACGAATGTCTCCTTGTCTATCCGCTTGTTCTGATGTACGATGTCGTTGAGCTGGTCCTTCAGAAAGAAGGCGGCCTTGGACACGTCATCGTACTTGCTCCATTTGTAGAACTCCTTCAGGGCCTCGGCGTAAGTGCCGTACGTCCGGGTTATCTCCTTGTAGAAATCGTGCGCGATGGTCCGGATGGACTTGGCCTTGTCCGTCCAGTCGCTGTCCCCTTTGAGATAGTAGTATTTGAGCATCTCGTAATGCTCCTGGACTCTTGCTTCTGTCATGTTTGCGTCCTCCTTTTCATCGGCGAAAATCTGGTTCGCCCACCATGTTTATCTTTGCAGCGTTAAACTTACAGCGTATGACTTACAAGGATCTCGTTTTCAAGTGTCTGGAATCCACTCCGTGTGGTGACGTATGCCAGGCGGTCGTCCGTTTTCAAAACGGTCTCGGCCTGTCCGTCCTTTGCGGCCCGGGCACCCTCACGTCTTCCGACCGCCCTTATGAAGCTGCGGTCATCTCCTTTGCGGAGGATGGATCCTTTACGATCGTTTATCCCGAATTCACCCATAACGATGTCCTTGCTTTCTTGACCGGAGACCAGCTTTCAGAATATATGGTTATGGTCAGCGCGGAGCCCCATGCAGCTGGTCTCAAAGCCTAGCCCGTCCACGTCGGCGTACTCGTCGCCGTATTTGTTCCTGAGATAGGCGTCGAGTTGCATGCGGGACTCCTCCCGCCCTGCCTCGACGGCAGTATCGGTTTCCTTCTCGATGGTCACGCCGGCCATGAAGGCCATCATGGCGACGGCATGCTCACTGACGACAGGAAGGTTGTCGCTCTCGTCATAATGGTGAAGGGCGGCTGAAGGAGCAGCCATGTCCGTTCTGGTGCATGTTACGGTAGTCATAGTTGTTGGTATCTTGAATTGGTTATTTTTTGAGGATGGATACGCATTTCACCGTTTCGGCGCCCGCTTCTTTGAGGCAGGATACGACGGCTCCCCATTCGTCGCATTCGTCGCTGATTACGATAACGGTGCCTCCGCGGACGATCTCTTCCCTGCAGGACAAGTGCCCGTCCTTCCCGCAGGCGATCAGGTCGGAGACGATGCGGCAGGACGTCTCCGGGGAGAGGTAGAGCGCGAGGTCGCCATAGTGATCCTGAGTGACATCTTCCGGGAATGGCACCGGATAGTGCTGATAGAAATCCATTGACTCCTGGACGACGGGAAGGAAACCCACCACGCATTCTTTCCCTGACTGCGCAGCGAGTTCCCGGATGGTGGCTAGAACCTTGGACTTGACGCGTACGGGATAATCGCCTTCCCTTACGCGTACGACGGATTCTTCATCGAGCCGGACTGTGTCGGCCGAGAAGAGCGAGATGATAATGAACGATGTTTTTTCCATTTCCTTGCTTATCTGTGGACAAAGGTATAAAGATGGCTCCCGTTATTGAAATAAAGAAATAATCAAGTCAAATGTTACATATTCCAAACAATTGTATTTCAATATAATAATTTATTTTAATAATTTGAATATTGAAAATGCAAGAGGGGTTTCGTATTTTTGTTACAAATTTTTGATATGGAAAACATTAAACTGAAGAGTGCCATAAGTCGTATAATGTCCGATCTGGTGAAGTTGGACAGCATTATCACGGCCTCCGAATTGCAATTCCTTGACGATGTGTATGATAAGTACGCCGTTACAACACAGGACCGCAAAATGGGTTTCTACATGTCCCTTGAAGAGGCGGTTTCCATCGTCTCTTCCCAACCGGATCGGTTCAAGAAGGAATTCTATTCGCTCATGTTGGATGGCGCTAACACTGATGGCGCCTGCAGTCGTCCGGAAGCGCTTCTCCTCATGGCGGTCTCATGTGCTTGTGGCCTGAACGGAAACGGGAGGGGAAGGGTCTACTCCTATGAGTCCAGGGGGATATCCCTTCACCGGGACCAGCTGATCTATGTAAGCCGGGAGGACAGGAACGAGCGCAGTCTTCTTGCCGACGACGAGGTGTACGATGATATAAACAACGTGGCCAGACTGGCGGGCTTCGAACTGGTGTATGTCCCGAAAATCGCGAGGCATTTCGAGACTTACCAGAAGACCGACATCCTGCGCAAGGTGCTCACGCTTGTCCGGCCCACGCTGGACAGGAGCGAGGATGAGCTCATCCGACAGCTCAGGACTATGACCCCGTACAAGTTCAGCACGGGCATCCTCGAGCGACGGATGAAAATGTCGTTGAACTTGGACACCGCCTGCTGGTTGATAAGGCTGGGCGGAAGCCAGGTCGGCGGAACGGAGTATGCCAATTTCCTCCTTTTGGAAATCGACTACAACCACATGAAGCGGCAGCTGAAGGGGTTCATGTCGGAGTTCCTGAAACTGCAGCCTGAACATATGGTATCCGTGTCCACCGTAGAGGAGGACGCGGACAACTTCCGATACGGGGGATTCATCAAGTCCATCCTGGACATGATCTCCCTTGGAACGGAGGAGAGATGGGATGTCGTCATCCGGTTGAAGGGCTGCAAGTCGTTCATGGATGGCGACGGGAAGGAGCAAAAGGCGTCCGTATCGATACGGCGGGGAGAGGAGGAGTGGCCGCTCATCGGTCCCGACAGGGATGCGGCGTTCTATGCTCTCATTCTATGCTACACGGCAGAGAACCCCAACGGAGTCGAGTTGTCCAAAGACCTTCCCGTAGATGGCAAGGAACAGCGTCGTTACGAGGCGATATACAGCCAGATGAGCGTGCGCCAGATAAGCGATTGTCCGGACATCTGTTTCTCCGACATGAGGCGTCCGATCATCTCCCGGGTCAACCTGGCCATCAACCCCGCACAGAAGAACTCCAAGACGAGCAGGCTGCTGTCCGGGACCCAATACTTGACGGAGCGCGAGCTGTACGAGGTCGCGAAATCCCAGAAAAAGTATTTCGTCGTGCTGAACCCCTCCAACGTCATCGTCGCGGGCAAGGATGGCAGGAGGATGATTGAGAGACCCCTCAAGGAGTCGCCGCTCTATTCGTCCGTCATTCAGATTCAGTAAGAGGGCATATGCCGGTAGGGGAGGATTATCTTTCCAACAACCCCGTCGCTATCCCGTCGGCGGACTGTACCAGCGACACCAGGGGAGTCTTTGCCTTCGCGGCGTTGAGGCTCTCCTTATGTTCCGGACTCTGCATCGGAAGGTCCCAAGCGGTCATGTGCCACCTGATGGCGAGCATTTCCTCGGGAGTGAGTTCCAGGCCCCATGAGAGGAGCATGATGACTGATTTCTCGCCATGGCCGAGGGGAAGGCCTGCGTTGTAGTCGACAGAGAATCCAAGATACTTCTCCCAGTAGCCGTCGGCGTTCTTGCGGCTGAGAATGCCTTCCTTGTAGATGTCCGCCTTGCAGGTGTCATGAAGAAGCGCGCAGATGGCGATGCTGTCGAGCGGAAGCTGAGCCTCCATTTCCGGCCGGCGGAGGATGATCTGCTCCCGGAGGAACAAGGCGGATTCGTATACGTTTAGGGAGTGCTCCAAAAGACCCCCCTTGCAGGAAAGATGGAACTTGGTCGAAGCGGGAGCCTCGAAAAAACCGGATTCCTCCAATCGTTTGATGACGTTGTCGATTCCTCTCCGGTTGGTGCCTAATAGAGTTTCGACGAATCTCTCTTTGCTCATTTCATTCTTCATTTCAGACACAAAGATAGGGCGAATTTGCGAAATCATTCTTCGCTGATGCCGGAGATGGCGCAATTTGGAAGAAAAAAAGAATAGTTTTGGGAAAAATCACGAAATTTGAGTGTTGAAAACCATTGATACTTACATGAAACGAGTGTTTTTATCCGCAGTACTGGTGCTCTGTTCCTTTTGCCTGTACGGGCAGGACAAGAAGGTTATCGGTGTCGTCGTAGATGAATCGTCTTCCGAACCGTTGGTGGGTGTTACGGTAAGTACACCATCTTCTTCACGTATGGTCATCACGGGGAAAGACGGATCATTCGCCATTCCCGTCAGCAATAGTACAACGACAATTGTTCTGAACTATCTGGGGTATGAACAGAAGTCCGTGGAGATTCCTTTGACAAACAATGTAGGAAGGATAGAGCTTCGGGAGGATAATCTCATCTTGAAGGATGCGATGGTCGTCGGGCAAGTTGCACAGCCTAGAAAAACCCCAATTGCGGTTAGTTCGGTATCGTCCTCTGTTCTCAATGAAAGGCTCGGAAACCAAGAGCTGGTGGAGATGCTCAAACAGACTCCCGGAGTACATGCCAACCGCCAGGGCGGGGGATGGGCCGACTCGGAAATCTATATGCGCGGCTTTGACAATAGCAATATCGCCGTGATGATCAATGGCATCCCTGTCAACGACCCCGAGAACGGCATCGTGTACTGGTCCAACTGGGCGAGTCTGGCTGACGCCGCCTCTCTGATCCAGTCGCAGAGAGGCATTGGTTCGGGAAAGGTGGCGTCTCCTTCCGTCGGCGGAACCATCAACATCATTACGAAAGGAATCGAGACCAGGCAGGGAGGATCCGTCAGTTACGGAATCGGCAATGACGGATTCCAGAAAAAGGCCATCGACGTGAGTACCGGGTTGATGGACAACGGATGGTCTCTTACGATGAAGGGAGGCCAGACCTCCGGAGATGGATATTTCCAAGGTGGCGGCTTCAGGGTAGGGGACCTTTTCGCTAACGTCTCCAAGCGGCTGAGCCCTTCTCATCAGTTGAGTCTGACTGCGTTCGGATCGGCACAGGAGCATTATTCGCGTAAAGATGCTCTCACCCAATCCGAATGGGAGCGAGTGCGCTCCCTGTATAAGGTGGAAGGGGACTGGACGAGGTACAATCCGGAGTTGGGATACAACGGCAACGGCCAGAGAAAGTCCACCGGCCTTGAGCGTTTCTCCAACGGGATGGCCTTCCTCAATCATGTTTGGCAGATTGCGCCGCAGTCGAGCCTCAGCACCAGCGTATACTATTCTTTCGGAAAAGGTTATTCCCATTCCGGTCTTGCAGATGAGGATACCTACTCTGAGTACGACTGGTATTCTGCTGATTACGGGGAATTGAACATGCGGTTCAGGGCGAAGGACGGCACGTTCGATTACTCGAAAATCGAAGGCATCAACATGGCATCAGACCGGGGTTCCCTGCTGGTCCTTTCCAACACCATCGGCAATTATGGTACATACGGGCTGGTGTCCACATACAAGAACGCCCTGTCCGACCGGTTTGACTTGACGTGCGGGATGGATGTCCGTTCATATAAGGCGCTTCACCAGAATACCCTCGACGATCTCCTCGGAGGGGAGTATTACATTGACCCCGGTCGTGGCGATGTCTCCGCCGACAACAATCCGATCGCGACCGACACCTGGAAGGGAGCGCACCTCGGGATTGGTGATATCCTCTATAGGGACTATGATTCCCACATCGTCCAGGAGGGCGGCTTCGCGCAGCTGGAATACTCTGGCGAGAATGTCGACGCCTTTGTCGCGGGAGCGCTGAATTATTCACATTATTGGAGATTCGACCGCTTTTATTATGCGGAAGACAAGGCCCGTTCAGGGATAGCCGGTTTTTGGGGCGGTAACGTCAAGGCCGGAGCGAACTACAACATCGGGCGGCATCATAATGTGTATGCCAATGTCGGCTATGTCTCCCGCCCTCCGAAATTCAAGGGCGGGGTGTTCATGTCTGCGACCACTTCGCATACGATAAACGAACGGGTAGCCAACGAGAAGGCGGCGTCAGCCGAACTGGGCTATGGATTCCATGGAGAGGTCTTGGATGTCGCGCTCAACGGTTATATCATCGAATGGCTCGACAAGGCGATGGCAAAGCGCGGGAAGCTCGGCGGCCAGTATTACTTGAATATGACAGGCGTGAATTCGCGCCATGTCGGGTTCGAAGTCGAAATGAAGGCCAGGCCATTCAGATGGTTGGAGCTGACTGGGATGATTTCAGTCGGCGACTGGAAATGGGATAGCGACAATGTCAAGGGATATGCCTATAACCTCTCCGGACAGGCAATCACCTCCGATGGGTCGGCCACGACCCCTGGTGCTGAGGACCATGCGTGGGCCCTCATCAACATGAAGGGAATCCATGTCGGAGGATCCGCTCAGACAACTGCGGCCATCGACGCATTCTTCAAGCCGTTCCGTGGTTTCGGAATAGGCGGAGGCTACACCTTCTTTGACAGGAATTATGCTTATTATTCGTTGTCCGGAAGCAATCTGTCGATAGGCAAGGAGGTCTTCGTGAGCGAGCCGTGGAAGGCGCCTGCGGGAGGATCTCTGGACCTGCGGGCAATATATGCCTTCAAGCTCGGGAAGCTTGACGCCTCCCTGATCGGGCAGATCAACAATGTCCTCGACAGTCACTATATCGAAAAGGCGTGGAATCCGTCAAACGTGTCTGCTGCGACAAAGGAAGTGAATCCTGCAGACGTCTACATGTTCTACTCTCTTGGCAGAATGTGGAATGTCAAGTTTGAGATCAAGTTCTGATGATGGGAAAAACAAAAGGCGGGATGAGTTATTTCGGCTTGTTGAGCCGTTTCTTTCCCAAGTATAAAGGAAATATCATCCTGAACATCCTGTTCATGATACTGAGCGCCGTCTTCAGCATCGTGAGCTTCTCCGCGGTGATTCCGATCATCAATATGCTTTTCGGCGTGTCCGATTCTGCAATAGAGCCCCTTTCCGCCCCGGCGAGCGCATCTATATCAGACCTGTTCTCATATCTTGGAAACAATACGCTGTATTTCCTTCAAGAGCAAACCATTGAACACGGTCCCGGGTATGGATTGCTCCTCATTGCGTCCTTCATCGTGGTGTCTTCCGTTTTGGCGAACGGGTGCTCCTACCTTGCCGAGTACTACAGGATACCGATGCGTGTCGGGATTCTGAGGGATCTTCGGAAGGAACTGTTTGACAGGGTGCTTGGATTTCCCGCCGGTTTGCTCACTAAGGACAACAGGGGGGACCTGGTATCTAGGATGACCAACGATGTTCTAGAAGTGGAGTGGTGCGTGAGCAACACCCTGGACCTTTTGATTGAACACCCGATCCCGGTTATCATCTACCTGGTGACGATGTTCACCATTTCTCCAGGTCTTACCCTTTTTGCCATAGCCTTGCTGGTGATATGCGCACTGATTGTAATCGCCATCGGCTATTCCTTGAAAAAAATTGCACACAAGGGGCAGAGCGAAAGAGGAGAAATCCTCTCCAAATATGAGGAGGCCGTAGGAGGCCTGGCGGTGATCCGTTCCTTCAATGCCGAAAGGCAGATGGCGGACCGCTTTGATGAAGTGAACGAGGAGAACAGGCGTACCTTCCAGAAAATGAACAGAGTCCTGGCCTTGTCTTCTCCGGTTACCAAAGTGACGGTGTCGACGGTTCTGGCTCTTTTGCTGTGGTATGGCGGCAAGCACATTCTGGGCGGAAGCTTCGGCATCTCAGGGGCTTCCTTTGTCTATTTCCTGCTGGTTTTCCATTCCGTGATCAATCCTGTCCGGGGGATTGCCAAGGCGTCCTACAGTATTCGCAAGCAGGTCGCCTCTCTGGAACGAATCAACAAAATCCTCAATATGGAGGACGATCTCCTGGCGGGAAGCGATGACGGCCCTCTGGAATCGGTTGATGTCGAGGCTGATGCGCCGGCAATTGAATTCGATGACGTCTCCTTCTCCTATTTGGAAGGACAGCCCGTTTTGAAGAACTTTTCTTTCAAGCTCGAAAAAGGGAAAAGTCTGGCACTGGTGGGACCGGTTGGAGCAGGAAAGACATCAACCGCCGGTCTGATAATGAAATTCTTTGCACCGGACGAGGGTGCTGTAAGAATTTTCGGTAAAGATGTCGGGGCGGTTTCATCGGTGGATCTGCGGAGGTGCGTGGGATATGTCCCACAGGACTCGATCCTTTTCAATGATACCATTTTCAATAATATCGCGCTGGGAGCCGACGCCTCGTTGTCAAAAGCGTCCGGAAAAGAAACATGGACAGGGGCTGTTATCGATGCGGCCAAGAAGGCAGGGATACATGATTTCATCACCTCGTTGCCGGACGGATATGGTACTATTGTCGGTGATCGCGGTTCCCGTCTCTCGGGGGGACAGAAGCAACTGATTGCCGTCGCCCGTGCCTTCCTGAAGGATGCTCCGATACTGATTCTAGATGAGGCGACATCCTCTTTGGATCCGGAATCCTCATCTATGGTTATCAAGGCCGCAGCCGATTTGATGAAATCCCGTTCGACATTGATAATCACCCATAGGGAGGACATTGCCGCAATGGCTGATTCGGTTGTATCCCTTAGTGGTCCGATGCCGTCAAACATATGAGGTTCGCGCACATATCCGATCTGCACATAGATTCCTGCAAGCAGGTGATTTATGGTGTGAATCCGTGCAAGAATCTGGAGAAGGCTTTGGCCATATTATCCGGATTGGAGGACCTGGGTGCCGTCATTCTGAGCGGCGACATTTCCAATGACGGAAAGGAAGCGTCGTACTTGCTAGCAGATGCCATGCTTTCAGAGCTCTCTGTTCCGGTGTACTGCGTTATGGGTAATCATGACAACAGGGTGGTTGTCGAGCGCCTTCTCGAAGAGAACAAGCTGACAACTATGCACTTCGTGAAGGAGACCGTCCTTGCTGGACATAAGTTCCTGTTCCTGAATACGGTCAAGGAAGTAAGTCCTGGCGAGAATATGTCCAGAGGCTTCATTTCTCGTGAGGACATTGAGCGGGTTGATCTGGATGCGAGGCTTTTCTCTGGAAATTGCATACTGGTCATGCATCATCCCGCCTTTGAGGTCGGCGGCTGGATGGATGCCCGGATACTGATGAATCGAGAGGAATTCAAGTCGATGGTCTCCGGGCATCCAAATATCGTAGCGGTACTTGCCGGGCACAATCACTGTCCTTCGGAGTTGACTGTTGCCGGGTGTTACTATAGCATTGCTCCTTCGGTAAGTACGTCATTTGATTCCCGTGGGGATCGCTTTCAAGAAATCTATCGGCCTGCTTTCGATGTTTATACTATAATGGGAAAGTCACTGTCTAAAGATACTCTTCCTATATAGAGCAGAAATCGGTATCGGTTATTATGCAACCTTCTTGGTTTTATTTGTGTTTTTATGCTTCACAAGTAAAGGACGTTTACTATCGTGGCGTTAGACTACTTGGCTTTAGGACATTCTGACATACAAAGCAAAGCTCAGTAATCCGACAAGAATGAAAACGGCGGCATCAATGTGGCAGCGTTTTACATCCTCTTTTGGAGAATCTGATTTTGGTCGCTCAAAAGTCCCGGTCAGCGTATCGACCATCTTTTTCTCGGCACCAATATCGTAGAATTGATCCAACTCCCCATAATACGTTATCCTATCACTAGACAGCCAGATACCTCCTTTTACCACGGCCCATATTGTGCCGACAATCGGTATGAATTGGAGGAGAATGAGCTTGACATAGTCAACAAGGGATGGGCAGCGTCCTGTCTGCCTGATATCGCTATATGTCACGTTATATGTCACAGAGCCTATAGATATCCGTCCCGCATGAAAGGAATTGAGCTTCGGTGGAAAAATCAACGAATGAATGGACTCAGAAGGGGTCATCTTATAGGTGATTTGACTGAAAAGGATTTGCAATAAAAAACCAACAGACTCCGAATGATACTCTACTCTGTCTCATTGGGGTATTTGAAACGAAACATTTTAATGAGCATCACGATTGAATATACAATCAATATTGGACACAAAATGCAGAGAACTACACCACGAAAATCAACAGTTCCCTGTCGAAGCTCATTTCTCAGTATTAAGTATCCGATTACGCCAGAAAAAAGCCCTCCTGCAAAGCCGAAAAGTGCCATTCTCAACAAATAATTCTTATATGCGGGAATTGGAATATACTTCTCGCAGAGCTTCTCGGTAAAATCAGGATCCTTCATTGTTAGGCCACAAATTGCCGGCGAATCAGGATTCGTTGGAATCTCATTACTGTGGTTTTGACAACTCTCGCAAATCTTCCTACGCTGCTGAAGATTGAGTTTGTGCTCAATTGAAGGAACTTCTTCTTTGAGCTGTATTTGTAATCCTCTTCTTTGAAGTTCAAACTTGGCTGCTGCATAGTAATCATCGTTCCACCTGTTGGGGTTAGATACTATTTCTTGCAGTTCCTGGTCTGTCTTTTGTCTAAATTCTGTCTCGAACGTATTCATAAGTTGCGAATTCAATTTAGAAGTGAACAATGCTTGGAAAATCAAAGATACGTTATTGCATACAATAATCCAAAGGATTTTCGGATGCCAATAATGTACGGAATTCCTGCCGATGGCTATATCTGCGCTTGTTTGAAGAAAGAACCCGGAGCCGCCGAATCCGGGGCTTCAATGTCGCCAAATAATTCAAAAACCGCATAGTCCTGTCAGGTAAGCGTCCATTTAGACAAACTTGTAGTTGACAGAATGGCCACCTGAATCGAGCCTCCAGATACCTGGGGTTCAACCTTTGTGCGAACGCTTACTCCCCCGCCTTTTTGATTTGTTACACAACTTATCTTATGTTAACTAATAGAAATGGACAAACTCCCCTGTTTGTACCAGCTCTAAATAGTGGACACGAAAATCGATTAAAAACTGTTGATTATGAATGATAGTGGACAATAATAACATTTTTCAAAGGAATACATTCTTGAAAGTGGACATATAACGCAGTTTCAAGAGATTTCTTTTCCTAAAGTAGACACGGTAATATTGTACGCTTACTTACAATTTGTCGACTATTCAGATTGTTCCCATTCTAACAGATCGAGATCTATCCCCAAAGCATCACTAGTGGATTTCATGTTAAGGATAGTAGTATCGATCTGAAACTGGATTTGGCGGTTTCCATATGGTGAGATATCGATTCCCTTGATTCTGAACATGCCAGAAGAACTGTCGGTGCTTAGATTTAGATATTTAGGGATGAAGATGCCCGGAGTTGTGTGCAACTCTAATGAATTATACGAATTCTGATACGGAGAATAATGCAAACCAGAGTTGTAGAACTCTATCGGTTTAACAATTCCATACGAACCAGTGTATCCATACGAACCTGTGTAGTTATTCGATACCCAGGATGAATCTTTCATAACTTGCCTTAATACATCATCTCCCATATTCCTTAAAACAGAGGGCTTACGAATACGTTCAACGGGCGCCTTCCAGCCATTAGGCATTTTCTTAAAACTTCTAGGCAATCTCCTGAGTCTTGGTAAGACCCTAGGCAATTGTGCCTCTTCAATTGATAAATCCACATATGTGCATTTATTTGTTGGCTCTTTCGAAAAAAGCCTTACCGGTGCAAGAAATAAGCAAATGAAAGAAACCCCTACGATAAACTTCCCCTTAGTCTTATTGCTGACTCGGCACTTGATACAGGAAGGCATAGTTCTAACTCTCAATTTCATATGTATTAATTCCACTAATCATTAGAAATAAAAGAAATACGATCTCGATTCGTGGGGATTCTTTTCGACTTTCTTATAGGGAAAACCATAAAACTGGCCCAGTCTTGAACACGAGTTCAGCAAGGTCTCAGTCGCATCCGATGCCTCAACAGCAACCAAATCGCCATTGGAGTTAGAATAGAAAGTCAAATCCTTATGCCCAAGTTTATTGTGTTGCAGCATTAACATCAATGAATTCTCAAAACGGAATGGAGGCCGAATTCCCATCGGAATCTTATCATAATCCACTTTACCATTATCCCACGGCATATAACTGAATTTCCACATCTTGCACATCCGGATTACAGCCATAATTACATCGTCTCTCTTTGCCATTGGTGCTCAGTTTTATTGTCTTATTTGTCTGATTGTTCTTTCCGTGTTCAACATTCGCTGATCCGGAATATATCTATTGCATTTATACAATACTGCAAGATACAAACAATTCTGTATATTTGCAGAAGTTAAACGCATAATATACTAACATATGACCAAGAAAGAGAAGTGCGAAACCCTTTTCCTCGCTTATATCTTCATTGAAACGTCAACTCAGAAAGGCCTTTCTTTACTAAATGACACCTTGAACGAACTCTCAATTCGATTCGATGATTTCAAGGAGTTTCTGATGGATCTCCCCCGAAACGAGAATACTAGGTTCTCTGTCTATGAAGATGTCCGCAAGTTCCAGTCCACAGACAAGGATACGGTCCGAAATCTTGTGACCAAAGCATATCTCAATGGTGGCAAACAGGGTACCGATTATGCACTTTTCTATTTCAAGGAGATAATCAACGAGTGCGATCTTGCCAACGCTCGCATCCAGATTTAAGAGATCATTTCCTCTCCCCTTTCCGAAGTGCTGGTGAAAACCGAGTTTTTTGACTATATTTGTATATCGTGCAACTCTTATTATTGTAGTATGGGCAGATACAGAGGATCTAGATTCTTGATTGACAAGATCGATGCAAAGCTTGGAGACGTCGACAAGGAAATTAAGTTTGACAAGTCAGTAATTTCTGCGAGTGTTTTTCTTTTTATCGTGGGTTTGGGACTAGTCGCCCTAGGCTCTTCTGGTAATCATTCAGTTGGTTTTGCTATCATTGGTGTTCTCCTATCCCTCTTTTGTTTCTTTGTATATGCACTTATGAAAAAGGAACTCGAAGACGATAAGAAGAAGGCAGAAAAGATGAAAGAAACAGAGCAGTCCGACAACTGTGAATAAGTATGGATACCTCCTGTCTCAAATCCTGCACTCCTGTTCAGAAGCGGTCCATTCTGAAGATCGCCATCGAACTGGTAAAGGCTGACAACAAGATCCACAGCAAGGAGATTTCCGTCCTTGATGATCTTCAGGAGAGCCTTGGGCTGACGCAGGAAGAACTCGACCTCATCCACTACGCTCCCCTCTCGGAGGCCGTGTCCGTCATAAGCGGGATGGACGAACAGACAGTCAACGTGGTCATGGGAGTTTTCGATTCCATCATGCGAATCGATAGCGACATCGATTTCGAGGAGAACCTCCTGTATGCCGCAGTCACCATTTCATGCCTTCCGGAATCCCGCAAATGGGCTAGAGTCCTTTCCGTATCTGACCTGGACATTGACATCTCCGACCGGCAGATACTTTTCCTTGAGAAGGGCTATTCCGATAACGTCCATCAGGTCCTTGATGACAAGTACGACAATCTCCTTATCTCCAAGGCCTTCGGGGACATCGGGCTCAGTCTCTTCTATCTCCCGAACATCATCCAGGAACTCGGCCTTTCCGAGAAGGGACCCGCTGACAAATTCGGTCTCCTGAAGAAATCCATGAGCTATCTGATGCCCGCAGGCGACATGCTCAAGGTGGACAGCCTGAGGGAGTCTCTTGCGACCTTCGATTCCAGCACCTTCTTCAAGGTCGTCACGTCTCGATTCGGCCTGGAACCGGATTTCTTCCCCTTCAATGCATTTCTTCTTGTCAAGATCAGGGGAAGCGTCATCCTGGATGACGAGAACGCCATGTGCAACACCGTGGACTTCTTCTGCCTGGATATCTCCGAGGATGTCAAGCACCGGATCCTGTCCTTCGTCTCGCTTTTCGGTGACAACACCTACCTTCTCCCCTACGACGGATACTACAAGTTGCTCTTCGACTATTTCAGTTCGGAATCCAAGATCAACAGTGAAATCCTTCTAGACCGGGAGTTTCACTTCACCCTCCCCAGCCTCGGGGGCAAGAGCATCCCGTTCGAGTCTTCCCCGCAATCCCGGACATTGTATCTGCTTCTCCTCCGCTACGGACGAGCCGGTATCAGCCAGGATTGTTTCAACGCGGCCATCAAATTCCTCGAGAAAGTGGACACGTCCCGGTATATTGATGGAGGCATGTTCGAAATCGATGCTTTCGAAGACGATCTCCTCTCCGGGAATGAGCCCTGGCGGAACGTCATATTCGATGCCATCAGGATCTACAGGGCCGTATCTACAAAAGACGAAGAAAATCCCGAGTTCCTTTCCTATATCACAAGCATTCTCTCTCATCGGAGTTCGCTCAAGACCTATGTGAACAAAGGGTTCTCATCCGTCCAGGATCTCTCGGACAAGGAGATGTATTTCATCGAGTTCGACCGCCAGACAAACGCTTATAAAGTCGGGATCGGACTGTCCATGTTTCTGATCGAGGAAGGGGCCGGTGTTCCCCATCCCCTTTCGGAGTCCTCCTTCTGGAATGCCCTCCGATAGAATCCAACCGTTTGGATTCCTGCCGTCATTCTCGAAAACAATTCTTTTCTTTGCATATGTCCGCCTAATAGCGGAGATACGCAATGGCTAACGACTACAAAATCTGGGATAAGTATTGTCTTTCTTCCGACAGTGCCGAAGTAAAGGACGGTGTCGGAGGGAATCGTATCCCTGAGCCCAAAAGGCGGTCATTGCTTTCTCTGTATCTCGAAAAGTTCAAGGATCCGCTCATCATCATTCTCTGCGTCATCCTCCTGCTGTCCTGTTTCGTTACAGCCTACGAGATTGCGCAGACCCACCAGATGAGACTTCTTTTCGAGCCCATCGGCATCCTCCTGGCCATCCTCCTCTCGACCGGCATCGCGTTCGTCTTCGAGGTGAAAGCCAACAGGGAGTTCGATGTCCGGAAGCAGGTGAGGGACGAGGAGCACGTCAAGGTCATCCGCCGGCCTCGCAAGGGAGCCAAGCCCCGGATTATGTCCATCAGGAAATGCGATGTCGTTGTCGGCGACCTCGTGAAACTTGAAGGTGGAGACGACATCCCCGCGGACGGAAGGATTGTCTTCGGAGAGATGGTCCGGATCGACGAGTCCGCCTATACCGGCGAGCCTTACACCCACAAGTCCGCCGGAGGCGCTCCCGGGCTGAAGGGGGACGAGGCTTATGAGACGGATTTCCTGCTCAGGGGATCCATCGTCCTCGAGGGCTCCTGCTACTACAAGGTCACGGCCGTCGGAGCCGATACCGAGGAAGGGAAGGGTGAGAAGAGGATTCAGGAGGAAGAGGAGGTGCAGACTCCCCTCAACCGCCAGCTTGACCAGCTTGGGACCATTCTTACACGCGCGAGTTACATCATCGCCGCGCTCATCGTCATTGGCCGTGTCATCTATTACCTCATCGCCATCGATCCGGTCCAGCGCACTCCTCTCTTCTTCGTCGAGTACCTGCTGCATTCCATCATGATCGCTGTGACGCTGATTGTCGTGGCCGTCCCGGAGGGACTCCCGATGAGCGTTACCGTGAGCCTGGCTCTAAGCATGCGCAAGATGCTCAAGGAGAACAACCTGGTCAGGCGTCTTCACGCCTGTGAGACGATGGGGGCGGCGACAGTGATCTGCACGGACAAGACGGGCACATTGACAGAGAACCGGATGACGGTCATCCGTTCGCACTTCGTATGCAGCGAAGAGGATCTCATTGACGGGATTTCCGTCAACTCGACGGCCGAGCTTTCCGAGAAGGCCGACGGCTCCATGGCCGGAATAGGCAATCCTACCGAGGTCGCCCTCCTGACCTGGATCCATGGACAGTATGGGGCGGACTACACCTCGTCGAGGACCGAATGGGAAGTCATCTCACAGGAGCCGTTCAGCACCCAGACCAAGTATATGAGCACGACCGCCCGCAACCTTTCCGACGGACGGGTGGTGACGTTCATCAAAGGGGCGCCGGAGATCATCCTCGACATGTGCGGAGCCTCATTCCCCGAGCGCGAAGGCTTTGAGAAGGAGCTTCTTGAATACCAGGCAAAGGCCATGCGCACCCTCGCTTTCGCACAGAAGCCGGAAGGTGCCGCCATGCCGGTCATCTCGGGTGTCGTAGGCATAGCCGATCCCGTCCGGGTAGGAGTCAAGGAAGCCGTCGAGACCTGCCACGAGGCCGGAGTGAAGGTCATCATGGTCACGGGAGACGTCGCGGCCACCGCCCAGGAGATCGGCCGTCAACTTGGACTCCTCGAAGGAGGCGATTTCGTAAGCGTCACGGGGACGGATTTCGCCGCGATGAGCGACGAGGAGGCGCTCGATATCATCCCGAACCTCAGGATACTCTCGAGGGCGCGTCCCGAGGACAAGGCTCGTCTCGTTTCCCTGCTTCAGCAGCGGGGCGAGGTGGTCGCCGTAACAGGTGACGGCACCAATGACGCCCTGGCCCTGCGGAAGGCCCAGGTCGGCCTTTCCATGGGAGACGGAACGGCCCGCGCCAAGGAGGTGAGCGACATCACCATCCTCGACAACTCGTTCACCAGCATCAACAAGGCCATCCTCTGGGGACGGTCCCTGTACCTGAATATCCGCCGGTTCATCCTCTTCCAGATGATCATCAACATCTGCGCGTGCCTGGTGGTCCTCGTCGGAGCCTTCACGGGTATCGACTCCCCTCTCAACGTCACGCAGATGCTGTGGGTCAACCTCATCATGGACACCTTCGCCGCCATGGCCCTTTCGTCCCTTCCTCCGGACAGGAGGGTGATGACCGTGAAACCCCGTGATCCGGGCAGCCATATCATCAGCCGGAAAATGTTGAAGCACATGCTGCTTGCCGGTTCGTTCTTCTTCCTCTTCCTGACGGGCTTCTGGCAGCTTCTCTGGCACGGGGACATCTCCTCCGTCAAGGAACTGCTCTCCTTCTCCGAGGTGAAAGAGTATTTTGCCGATTTCCTGGACTTCACCATGCACACGCAGCACCTGACGCCATACGAATCCGGAGTGTTCTTCTCGACCTTCGTCATGATGCAGTTCTGGAACCTGTTCAACATCCGTTACTATGAGACAGGCAGGAGCCTGCTGGCAGACATCGCCGGGATAGTCACCCGGAAGCGCAAGGTCTCCGATTGTTTCAGCGGCGGATTCCTTCTGATCGCCGCCGTCATCCTTTTCGGGCAGATCCTGATCGTGAACCTTGCCGGGAATTTCTTCGAGGTCGCGCCACTGTCGGCGCAGGACTGGCTTTGGACTCTCCTAACAACCAGCCTCGTTCTCATTGTTCCAGACCTGATCCGCACCATCATCAAAATGTCTCGCAGGTCTGCAGTGGCATAATCGTTCAGCCTCGCCCGGGTTTGGAGTCTCACGATTATTGGTTACCTTTGCGTATATCCAACAGCCCCTCCGACATGCCGCAGACAGCCGCCTTTGAGAATATCGTCCTCCGCCCCGTTACGGACGGTTTCGCCGACAGGTCCTTCATCAAGACCCTCTTCTCCTTCGCCGACGTGAAAAGGAATTTCACCCTCCGTGCGGATCACGCTGCGGACATCTTCTCATTCGTGTCGTACATGGACAGGGCGAACCGTACGGGCTCCGGCGTGCACAGCATCATCGAGAGGAAAGACGGCGACCCTGTCGGCCTCATCACGGCAGAGCCGTATGAGAACGCTGAAGGGAAAACTGCATGGAACATCGGTTTCGCCATCCATCCCCTCCATCGGAACAAGGGATACGCCAAGGACGCCGTGAACGGCATCGCATTTATCCTTTCCCGTTACCCCATCAAGACGATGGACCTGGACATCTGCCTTGATAACGATGCCGCCGAGGCCGTCGCCAGGGCTTGTGGATGCGAACAGCTCCACTCCCCCACTGGCGGGATCGTCGGGTTCATGGACCCGGAGCATCCAGAACTGGGCATGCGCTCCTGCTGGATCAGGAACGTCCAGTCCAAGGGGAAGCGGGACGAGTACGGCAACGAGGCCATAAAGGCACACAAGGAAAAGGATTACCGCTCTGCCATCACATACTACAAGGAGGCGCTCAAGGAGCCCTATTCCCCTGGTTCCTCTTTCACGGATGCCATCATCTATTCAAACATGGGGATGGCATACTCGAGCATGCGGCGTCACGCCAAGGCGTACGCCCTCCTGAAGAAGGCTTGGGACATGGGATGCAGGAACCAGACCGTCTCGAAGGAGCTTGAGTGGCTCGAGACGAACGCCCCTGCAGAGATCTGCCGGAAGGATGCGACGGATCTCCTGGAAGGTATCGATCTCGCCGCACCCGGCAGGCTCAGGCTCAAGCCGGCCTTCCGGAAGGAGATGATGCTCGATTACCAGAGGATCGTCAAGGACAACAAGGAGGTCATCTCGATCATCACGATGCAGGCGGAGACCATCTTCGTCGCCCTGGGGCACCTGAACGAGATCCTCGAGGATGGCGGAGTCAGCATGGACGTTATACAGAACGTCGCCGACCAGTTCTATAATGAGGCGAAGGCTGTCACAATGGATCTCTTCCCGGTTTACAGGGAGCGGCCCAACAAGGACGGACAAGAATGGTATGAAAAGGGAAAGAAAGCCCTTGTCGTCGGCGCTTTCGGCCAGGATTCCGTGGGCTGGTCAGCACGCGCAAAGAATTTTCTGAAAGAGTACCGCCAGAGACTGAACAAGGGAGAACAGATCGAACCCATCTATCTGGTCCACAAGTATCTGGACTAGCTCTCCTATTTCTTTCCTCCCGTCATGAAAGCCGTCACGCTCATCTTCAGAAGCCTGGAGAGCGTGTCCATGCTGACGTTCACTCCGAGCGCCCTGTGGGCCAACCCGTCGGAGACATCCTTGAGCGGAGAAATGGATGCGGTCATAACGGACGGCAGCACGCTCGAGGCCTCGTAGAGGCTCAGGCCGGAATGGCCCAGCGCCCCCAGCTCCGCCCCGGAGGGAAGGATGAGTTCCGTCATCTTGACCGGTGAGATGTCCACGTTCCATATCATCACGTTACCGTCGCCGGAGGACAGTCTCTTAATCTTCTCCGCCTCCCTGAGGAAAGGACGCATCTGCTCATAGTCGATATCCCCGTCGGTGATATGGACGACGGTGGGAGGGTAGAAGTACTGGTTCTTCCGGGCTGACATCCATTCTTCCAGCATCGTGTAGGCCAGGGAGAACGCGCCGCTGCAGTTCGAGCCATGGCCATCGTCGCGGGCCTGCACCCAGGGTTTCTTGTCCGAACGGTGTCTTTCCTTGTATGCCAGCAGTTCGGTCGGTGTCACGAATCCGCGCCCAGCGAGTTCCCCGTCCCAGGCGCAGTAGCTCTCCGCACCATACCCGATGACGGCGATATGGATGAGGTCCTTGACTTCCCCGCCCTCCGAGCATACGCCGAGCAGTTCGTCGATCTGCTTGTTCACGATCAGGGCGACTGCCTCGGACATGTAGTCGAACTTCTTCCCGGCGATCTCGGTCGACCGGGACATCGAGTCGGAATGGTCGACGATGAACATGACGGCCGTCGGGCGCAATTGCGACACCATTGCCGTGTAGGAATCGGGCATGTTCTTGATGAAACGGAGAGGTATGAAGTCCTTCACGGCTACCTCTGCCACGACGCCTTTGGGGATTCCCGCCCGTTCAAGTTCGGAGAAGGTCCCGAAGGATCTGGTCTCCGGCTCGCATGGGTCCCCGTCAAAGAAGATCGTATCCCTGTCCACGATCGCCTCCGGAGAGATCTCGAGGACATAGGGCGAGGAACACCGGCCGGAATCGTGGTAGGTCTTCACAAGGGCTTCATCCGGTTCCGACAGGTACAGATGGATATGGGCATCCAAACCACGGCGCCGGTCCATCAACCGCGTCACGGCATCTCCGCCGGGCGACTGGACGTCTATACCTTTCTCCTTGGTTCCGGCCCAGGAACATATGCCACCGTTGAGGATGATCTGTTCCAGGTTTGACCGGTCCGTCACATGGTACAGCCGTCCCAGCCCGGAGGGCCCGAACTCATTCAATCTCTGATCTCTTTTTCCTTCCATCATCGCACATCAGATGTGATACTGGTATTCCGTCGAACCCTTGAAAACAGACACGCGGACCGTCTCGTTATCTGGTCCGGTCTCGACCTCATACCGCCCGATACCGGGCATATCAATATCCCTGTATCTAAGCACGGTTCCGTCGTCCTCGACGATTTCGGCGTGTTTCGTCTGCATGGTCATGTGGACGGTAAGGTCGAGATGGCGGCCGTTCTCGGAGTATTCCAAGATGACCAGACGCTTCCGGTATTCGTCCGAAATCTTCACGCCCTGCTCGAAACGCCTCAGGATGTTTGATTCGAAATAGATGGTCGCCGTGCCGGGAACAACCTTTTTTTTCACTTTGGGTTTGACTACACGAGGCGAGGACTGAAGCTGTCTGCAGCGGACCCCCTCGGGGTCGTATGCATGGAACCGGTTGTTGTCCTCATATCGAAGGTAAGCCCCACTTGGTATGATGTCAATACCGAAGTCCAGCATCGGGATGACCATCAGATCTCCCACGACGACGAAATAGAGTTTCCCTTCCGGACTGTCGACAACCTTCCCCACCATACCGACCATCCCCGCCGTAGGGCACAGCTCGGCCTCCATCCATGCATCGTAGTTTCCAAGGAGTTTCGTGGGCGTTTCATATCCGGTGATGTTTGGATTATCACCCGAGAAAACGTTGAACGGCTCTGTGCTGTTACCCCTGACCGCGGCGACATCCGTGATCTCGACAAAGGAATTCACTCCCAGTTCGGGTATTGGCTTGGGCCCTTCTTTCATCACCCCCTTAACGGGGGCGAAGCCGCATTCCATCAGTATGGAGCCAGCGGTCACGGCGCGGACGGCCAGGTCATGGTAGACGCTTCCAAGGAGTATCTTCAAGGCGTTCTGTTCCTGAAGGGTCATCTGGCCTGCAATGGAATTACAGGTTTTCTCGTCCATCCTGACGGCTTCCTGGACGCGTTGCATGAGGACCTGGGGATTCCGGCTCTCCGGGGAGAACTGCCCGAACACTCCCTTGGCCAGCGTCACGACATCTGGATCGTTCGATCGGATGCTCCCTTCGGTCGTCGATGCGACGACAACGAGGCCGATCCGGAAGGCGGCGGTCCGTTTCTGCGGAGACATGTTTACCAGGATAGTGTCCATCGTTCAGTCGGTTTGCTGTTTCAGATAAGGGATGAAGCGCATCAGGCATTCGAGCATCAAACGGATTCCCAGGCTGCCCGTGATGGCGTCTTTCTCGATCATGAGATGGCCGCCGTCATAGAGGCAACCCCTCCTGCTGCATTCCTGCAGGAGCGGAGCGAATCCCCGGTCGGACAAGACCAGCTTGCTATTCTGGAAATCAGGATGGCGGACGAGGGCCCGGTCGTTGACAGGATGGGAATAGTCGAACTTCGCCGTCGCGCGCTTATGGATGAACTCGTTGCGGATGAGAATCATCTGCCAGATCAGGTAGACCAGCCCCTTGTCCTCCTGTCCCAGAGTCTGGAGGTAGATGGCGGCCACCTTGTCCCTCTGCGAGAAGGATTTTCCTTCCTCCGAGAGGTAGATGCCGAAATCCTTGCACTTGAAACGGATTCCGTCCTCCCACTCAACCGGCCTCGCCGGCATCAGTACGCCGCGCCCGTCGCGGACCCAGAGTTCCTTGCGGTTCCTGCTGGCAGGCACCTCCTCGGACAGTTCGCTCACCATGATCTCCAAGGCCTGGAAGGTGGCGAGGAATGCGAACTGGTACATCCTCTCGGAGGATGCATTGGATACCATCTCGAACGCGATTTCGAGTTGGCCGTGGATCTTCTGCATCAGTTCCGAGCTGTCTGTCGGGAGCGATTTCAGGAAAGTCTCGAACGACCGAAGGTATCCACGGTCGAAGCATTTCGCGGCATCCGACTTGAAGGACTCGAGGTTGGCGACGGAGAATGTGTCCGAGAACTCGTACTCGGGGGACTCCTTGACGAAATACCCGCTCGCTCCGTCCAGCGGAGAGAGGAGGGCCTTCAGGTTCCACGCCTTGTTCGAGGCGGTAAGCATGATGACCTGGTTTCCGCGGTTGAGCTCCTTGATTCTTCGGAGGACCTTGTATCCGGAGAACTCCTCCGGGACGAGCTGGCCGTCTTCAGCGGCACCGTTCAGCCGGAGGTCGAGAAGGAAGAGGTCGTACTCCCCGCTCTCGATCTTGCGTCTCGCTTCCGGACTCAGGCTGTCATAGTCGGACACCCGCTCGTTCACGACATCCTTCACGGGGTCGAAACGGGAGGTCGTAAAGATGCTCTCGATGGTCTTCGCCCAGCCTTTGTCAGCCTCGTCGTCGATTAGGAGTATCCTCTTCATCGTGGCTCCGGGCACAGGGCCGTCGCAAGGGATGGCCTTGCGGGAGGATGAACGGCGGATGCGGTTCATCATATACTTGTAGTAGAGCTCCTTCTGAATGTCCGCGAAGTCTTTGTAGTCCTTGCGCGGGATGTCCGTTCTCCGGATGAGCTGATACAGGCGGCTGGCGCCCCACTGGTTCGCCAGCGAATGGTTGCTGCCCTGAGGTCGCGGAACGGAAATCCTGTCCAGGAAAGCACCGCGGAACGATTCGGCCGGAAGGGGCTCGAAGTCCCCCATCCGCCTGGGGATCTCGGACGGAGGGCACAGGTACACGTTCTCGGTAAGGAATATCTGGCTATACGGTGTCTTCCTGATATATGATGCCAGCGGCAGGTCGGTGACGAACACGACCGGACAGAGGCAACCATCCCCGAGCTGGTCCCTGGAAAGCCTGACGTGCATCGCGAGGTCCATGCAGAAAGTGGAGTTCAGGTCCACCTGCATCACGAGCAGCCCGACCTCTTCGACAAGGTAGGTCACCATCCAGTCATGGACCTGCTTCTCCCCCATCGCCGTCTCCGTGGGCATCTCGAGCAGATCCGCCTCGACGTACTCGGCGAAGGGCTGCCAGGACCGGTCACCAATGATATATGTTCTTGCCATATTGGTTGAAGCTGTCTAGTATCCTGTTCACCCGCGAGCGGAATTCGGCCGCAGTCATGGGGCTGACGGCGAGGGAGTCGAGCAACTCGGCATACCCTAGGCCGATTCCCGGCGCTGCCGCCTCGACGAACCCCTCCAGGGAAGGCCCCGCCACCTTGGCAGGATCGACGACCTCCTCCCCGGGCTGGAACATCATCGCGGAGAGCACCGCACCGGCCAGGGTGGAGGCCCTTTCACGGCCGTAGTGCTCGCCATAGGCGAGTATCTTGAGGTCTGCTTTTCGGTCGGTTCTGAAACGCTGGAGGAAGGCTCCGAGGTTCGAGTACATACGGTCCTTCCGGATCGAGACGATGAACCTGTCTCCGTCAAACTCGACCTCCTGGGGGTTCCCGTCGCTGAAAAGAACCAGAGGGACGTCATCGCCGAACCCGCATACGTCCCTTTTCACCGCCTTGATGAAAAGCTTGTCCGTGAATGACGAGTGAATGAGGACGCACTCTGCATCGGACATCCTGCCGAGAGTATCCGGCGAGGCCTCGCCGATACGCTCGATGACGTCCGCGTACTCCCCGAGGTCTATGTACTGCCCCGTTTTCTCCAGGGGTGTGTCGTCAACCAGGTAAACCATAGGCTATGGCAGATAGACAATCTCGATTTCATGGGTGAATCCGCGGCAGACGATGTCATCATATGCCATGCCGGGACAGATGCTGGTGCCCGGACCGGACGGGAGTATCCTCCACCTGAAGGGAGAGGATGTGTGCATCCCCCAATAAGGAGAAATCACGGACCAACGGCAGCAGCCTTCCAATATATGGGCGATGCTGGCGAGGTTGCCCGCTCCGGACAGAAAGCGCTGGTAGATGCGGTCTATGCTGCTGGGTGGCGGGAAGGATCCCTCCTGGGTGATGGTGATCTTTGCAACGGAGTAATTACCATCCACGCAGTCGTCGAATCCGACATGCACATTGGGATGCTCATCCGCATACCCGGCCATCATACCGATTATTTCAGCGATGCCGACTTTGAGCCTGCGGACATCCACATAGAAGTCCGCCCCCCTGATGGCGGGGTCAAGCGTGATATTCAGCTTCGGGTAGTGCTCGCCGAGAAGACGGAAGAACTTACCCAGCTGCCCGTCACGGAACCGGATGGTTTTCCTGTAGGCATTGATGTCGTCTTCGAACTCAGGATTAGCCATCGGGTGGTTTCCTGTCCGCTCGTAGTATGACACCCAGTCGCTGCATGAACAGAAACCCTTTCGCGTCTTTCCTTCGGAATCAATCCACGAAGGGCCGAAGATGAATCCCCTGACCAGATCGAAGACCTTACGGTCGCATGTGCTTTCATACATCCTGCCCAGCAGGGTCTTCTCTGCACGGTAGACGAATTCGACATAATCGACGCCCTCGGACTTGATGTCGTGGGTGAGGAATTTGAACCCGTTCGGTTCGCTGAACTCGTGAAGGAGCCGTGCTGTTGCGGTTAGTGTGTCGTTATACATAAGTCTTACAAAAATAGAAAATTATCGTTTCTTCCCCAACAATACAGCCTCCGTTTTCTGTGACGAACTCGCCGCAGAACGAACCCGATCTTCGTAAAGGGCACGACATCGCTATTGTCTTTCGTTCCAGGGCTCCCGGTCCGGGAAGCGAAGGTCCGTTTCGCGAAGGCCGGTTACCTTTGCACCCGACCGGATCATTTGACAACAGATGCACACATTGGAACTTGGACTCGACATGTCCCTCCTCTGGAACAGGATGACCCTCTCCCGCCTCGTGACGGAACTCGGGGGAGCTGTCATCAGCCAGCAGGACAGGACCCTTTCATTCATCCTCCACGAAAGAACCTACTTCATGGAGACGGGGCCTTTCCCCGTATTCAGGATCGGCGCCCGGTATAGTGTGCCTCCTGATGAGATGGCCACATTCATGGGCGCGGCAGCACGGCTTGCTTCGTCTGGTTGCTCCGTCGAGGTTATGGTGAATCCCCGGACTGGAACCGCTTCATTCTCCTGTCCCGGATTCGCATACGGGGAGAAAGACCTTTTGGAGACCTTATTGGGCATCTCCCGGAAGATAGACAATGCCGCATCCGTTCTCACAGGGATGGCGAGAGACAGGCGGCCCGGCATGTGACCCATTACATCCTTCTCACGTACGCATCAAAATCCTCAGCGCACGATTGCGGAATGCGGATGTAATACCTCCGCGAACGTCCGGGGATGACACCCGAGATGAACTGAGGATTCAGCAGCCTGAGTTGACTGACTCCGATTCCGGTTGCCCCCGCGATCTCCTTCAGCGTCATATCGCATTCCACCTTGAACAGCACTTCCTTCTCCCTTGTGAAACGGACCTCTTCAATCCCGAGTTCATCCCTGTAGCAGTAAGCATATAAGGTCGCGGCGAAAGCCGGGAAGTATCCTCTCGTCTCAGCCGGAAGGAAAGGGTATATCTTCCAAAAATCGTTCGAGCGGGCACGGGAAATGGCCCTGTCCACCGCCCCTGAACCGCAGTTGTACGATGAGATGGCGAGCCTCCAGTCGTCATACCGTTCGTATGCCTTTTCAAGATACCTTGACGCCGCCCAGGCGGAACTCGAGTAATCCAGCCGCTCGTCCACTATGCCGTCGCAGCGCAGGCCGTAGTGCCGGGCGGTAGCCGGCATGAACTGCCACATGCCCCTCGCCCCTGCCCTGGAGAGCGCAAGCGGGTTCATCGCGGATTCCACGGCCGCGAGGATGGCGAGATTCTCCGGGAGACCCCGGCTCCGGAAAGCTGAACGGAGTTCGTCCTCATAGGCGGCATACCTTCCCAATACGACGCCGAGACCTTTCCTGTGCCGGGTGATGTAGTCCGCGACCATTGTGGCGAGAAGCGTGTCCGGGCTCTCCCAGAACACGTCCAGCACGGGTCCCCCGCCCGTCGTGATGTCGGGTTGGACACGAAGGCCGTCGCCATCATCGTCCGGGTTGCCGCCCTCCAGGAAATCCCACGTCGACACAACGACGGTCGATTCCCATTCCAGCGAGTCGCTTCCGATAGATTGGACGACGGGCGGCCTGGCCGTCTCCCGGCGGTGCCTTTCGATGTCTTCCATGTCCCGACGGGACACCTGCGCTCCCAACTGGGAGCACATGAGAAGAAGCAGGGAAACAGGGATTATGATGCAGTCTCTCATCGGCGGTTTGCTTTTCATACTGTTCTCGTCCTAGTCCAACTCCGCCAACGGGTCGCCGCCGTCCGGAAGCAGCCGGTCGACGATATCCTGCACATCCTGCCGGATCTGGGTGAAGTTGTTCTCGATCGTTTCCTGGATCAGGTCGGCTATCTGCCGTTCCGCTTCCGCAGAGAGGATGTTCTCTATCTCCTTTTCCGTGAGGGAGCCGATCATCGCCTCGACGCGTCGCTCCATGGAGTCACCATCCTCGATGATGCCCTCCTTGATGATCTCAGAGACGGCCCAGCTCCGGAGTATCCCGTTCCGTAGCTTCGGTTCATGTACGGAGGCATATACATCCCCTTCCCCGAAATCCGTCATGCGTGGAAGCTTCTTGTTCGTCTTCCGCAACTCTTTCTGGCGTTCGTTGTCAATCTGGATCTCGCCGCAGAAGAACTTCTTCTCGATGGGGGTGTCGTTGTTGTCGGCCACCTTTCCGAAGAAATACCCCTGGGTGAGCGTCTCGATCTTGGAGATGGGCATCAGTTCCTCCTGATGGAAGGAGATCGAGATGGACTCCGAGTCGATGTTCTGCGTCTGGCTTTGCTGCTCGCGGAACTCGCGGCCGAACGACTTGTTCAGGTCCTCAGCCGTCTTTCCGTTCACCTGTCCGCTGAAGATGTTGCCAACGGTGTTGAAGATGACGTCCGCCTCCTTCTGCGAGTAGTCCCGGATGAGCTGCGACTTATCCTGCGCCCCGATGACGATGGCCACCTTGTTCGAGCGTGCGGTGGCGATGAGGTTGTCGAGGCCCTTGATGAAGATCGTCGGCAGCTCGTCCAGCAGGACGCCGCACTTTCGCTTCCCCTTGTGGTTGATGAGCTTGAACATCCTGGACGTGAACAGCGACAGGGTGGTTCCGTAGATCTGCTGTCGGTCCGGATCGTTCCCGATGCAGATCGTCTTCGGGTCGTCCGGGTCGTTCAGGTCCAGCCTGAAGTCGTCACCCGACAGGACCCAGTAGAGCGCCGGGGAGGCCATCTTGTTGAGCGGTATGGTCGCCGATGCGATCTGGCCCTGCAACTGGTCCTGGGCACCGGCCTCCAGGGCGGAGGCGAACGGCTTGATCTTCGTCTCGAGCTGCGGATACTGCGACAGGATGGAGAAGATCTTCTTGTAGTCGATGGACATCAGCTCGATCACGTGGGGGAAGGTGCAATACCTACCGTCCTCGTAGATGGACAGGAAATAGATGATGGCATCCAGGTAGACCTTGGCGGACATCGCGAAGAAGTCCTCCTTCTCGACCGTTCCCGGAGCCACGTTCTTCATGACGATATCCGCGATCTCGGCAGAATCCGCAGGGTCGAGGATATAGGAAGGATGGATGGGATTGCAGCGGTTCGAGTAGCGCGGGTCCTTGAAGTTGATGACGTAGAACTTAGGTGCGGACGGGTCCGGGACATACTCCGGCGCGCCGACCACCTTCCCGTATTCGGGATTCTTGCGCATGTGGTACTTGCGGAGCGTCTCGTTGTAAACGACCTCCGTCAGGTCGGGGAACTTGTAGTCGTACACGAACATGCTGTACCCCTTCTCCACCATCTGCTCGATGAACGGGTTGTAGACGGAATAGGACTTGCCGGACCCGGGGACCCCGAGCACCATCGTGGCCCGGAAAGGATTCACCACGTTGATCCACCCGTTGTGTATCTTCTTCTTGTACTGGTATTTCGTGGGGATATTGATTGAATCCGGAGTGCTTATCAGCTCGTCGCACTGCTCGAACGTCTCGTTTACGTCATTGTCAGCTCGCCGGAACGAGTGGAGGTTCCGGCTGACCATGGCGACGGCCCAGGCGCACATCACGAATCCTGTGACCGTCGTGACCATGTACGTAGCCGCCGTCCTCGGACGGACGGCGTACAGGACGAGTCCCGCGACGAAGAAGGCCCCGACCAGCCACCAGTTCACCTGCTTCCCCTTCCCAGAGCGGACGACGTGGCTGATCACCATGAGCAGGAAGGCCCATGCCTTCGTCCTCAGGGGCGTTCGGAAGATCCCGCCCTCCCGCAGGCCGAGCATGATCTTCAGCAGGGCCGGATGCGTCAGGCCGGACGCGGAGAAAACGGGCTGGGCATAGTAGAAGAGATTGATCGTCAGGATCACATAGGATGAAATAACGAGGAAGAAGTATATCTTCTCGTATTCCTGCTTGTTCGTAGCCATCCGTCACCACCTTGGAGGTATCACTCCGCGGGTTCTTGTTCTTCTTCCGTCTCACTCGCAGCAGGTTCTTCCGTTCCTGGTTCGCGAAAGACGTCGTCCGGCTCCACCTCGCCGAGAAGGACAAGCCGGTAGCGGGAGTCACCGTTGTCCGGGTTTCCGTCGGCGTCCCACCTCAGTCCGATTCCGTCCCAGGTCGCCCCCAGGATCGGCCAGTCTCCCTTGAGGTTCGAGTTGTACACGTTCACCTTCTGGCCGCCTTCGGTGGAGAAGGCGCCACGAATCTTTCGCCCCTGGATCGCGCGGAGCGTCTCCAAGTCGAATTCGAGCGGCTCATGCCTGCCGTCGTCCGCCTTGAGGCGTACCAGGACGCGACGTCCCTCCGCAAGGCGATAGATCTTGGAAAGGATCTCCTCAACACGCACAGCGCATCCCTCCTTGTCCGTGAGGGCGGGGCCCGTGGATGTGCGCTTGTAAATCAGGTCTATGGTCTGTTTCATGTTTTACTTTCTACTCGTCCGTCAGTGCATTCTCCTGACAATCCTCTTTTTCTTCTTCTTGAATACCTTCGAGTCGTCCGACGAGGCGGCTCCGAAATCCCCTTTCCTCCCCAGAACCGCCGAGGCCATGCCCAGGGCAACGTCAACCACATCCTCCTCGACAACGGTTTCCGTCACCTCCCCGGAGGGTTCGTCCTGTGAGGGAACAGGCGTGACAAGGGGTTCATCCTCCCAGGTGAGTGCCCGGGAGGATTCCTTCGAGAGAAGGTCGGCCTCTTCCCGAAGAGAGTACAGCCTCCAGCGGCTGTCCGCCTCCCGGTAGGCCGCCGTGGTGATCTCCGGCAGTTCTGAGCCCTTCATGGCCGACCTGGATGCGCCGTCGACGAACGTCGCTCCGTAGATATCCCCGTTCCTGCTCCTGAATACGGACGCGTGGATTCCACGTTCCATGAGATACGACCGGAAGGCATCCTCGCTGCGGGAGCGTGCAAGGGCGCGGGACACCAGGAAAGCCACTCTGGACCTCTCTTTCCGGGAGACGGGAGGCAGGGTGCGGCAGGCTCGGGCCCTTGACTCGAAGAGCGCATGGAAGTCCTCTCCCAGCTCGCGTCCCCAGATTCGCTGCGACACAGGCACTCCCTTCCGGTCAGTCCCCTGCAGCACGATGTCCGGGCCATCGGGTGTGTCCCTCGTATCGAGGAGGAGTCCCAGCGAGGAGCAGACGGCCTTCAGCTGCGGCAAGGTCGTGAAGCGGTACCGCATCGCCTTATGGAAAAGCGACCGATACTGATTCCGGATATCACCGGCCTTCAGGTCAAACGTCCCCTTTGCCGGGGAGGGCTGCTTCATCCGTCCCAGGCCTTCACCCACCCGGTAATGGAACCGCTGCGCATTCTCCTTCAGCAGCCTCTGGCAGCGGTATTGTTCCCGGTAGTCCCGTATCTTCCTCCCTTCCCAGTCGGTCCGTACGGAGACTACGTGATAGTGCGTCCTGTCGATGTCGGCATGCTCGTAGATGACATAGGGCTGGGAGCCGTACCCCAGCCCGTCCATAAGCGCAGCGGCGAAGTCACGGACCTCCCCATCCGTCAGACGCTCCTCCGGCCTGCCAGGGTCGGGGTTGATCGACAGCTGGAAGGACACCCTCTCGGTCACCCTGTTCCTGTTCTCGTAGCGAGAGAAGGTGCGACGAATATCGCCCGGGAAGGCGGAAGGGAGGTTGACCGCGCTCACGACGCGGGCCACCCCCTTCTCCACCTTCCGCTGGTTGTATGACAGGGTGCCTTCCATGTGCGGATGGGATGCCTGTATCTTAACCACCAAGGTCAGATCCTCCTGAACTTGAACTCGCGCTCAGCGATTCATTCGGGTTTCTTCCCGGCCAGTTCGACACTGAGGGCGCTGACCTGGAGGTTCGGATAGGACCTGCCGTCCTTGCCCTCGCCGAGAGAGAATCGGAAATTGCCGATGACCTGGACCTTCTGGCCTTTCTTGAGGTACTCCAGAACGCCCGTCTTTCCCATCGTGACGTCATAGTAGGTGGGAATGCTTTCGTCCCCCCTCTTCTCGTTCTCCGCCACGCGGAACGTGACGAACTCTGCGGGTTTGTCCGCTCTGACTGTGGACTTGACCTCAGCGTCGGAGGTCAGGTTTCCAAGGATGATGATCTTAGCCATCTTTCATAGTGTTTTTTGTTTGACATATCTATTTTCCGGTCTGGGACGACAGGTCCGACACCCGGTCAATAATCTCTTCCTGCCTCCGGATGATCTCGTCCGAAAGGCCGGCCAGAAGGGAGAGGTAATAGGCCGCCGCCTTTCCTTTTACGAGCGGTTCCCCTCCCTTGCCCTTCGCGTTCAATGCCCCATGGAGCGCACGGACCGCCTGGTTGTAGTTGACGCCTATCCGTTCGATCTTCGCACTGAGGTCGTTGATCTGGTTGCGCATCGTCCGGTCGGTCATGGTCACCTTCTCGAGGGTGATCTTCCGTTTCAGTATCATGTCCCGGAAGTACTTCGACATGGACAGGTAATCCGCATTCGCCATGTCACGGCGTATCTGGATCTCCTCCTCTTCGGTCACCCGGAACTTGTGGGAGATCGTCCTCGTCTGCTTCTTGAAAGTGCCCATTTCCTGTTCTCGTAATTGCGCATATTTTATGAGTTTTCCGTTACATATTCCATATCGGATAAACCGGAAAAACCATGTCATTTATTCATCTCTGCGGCAGCGACTCCGGAGCCTGGCCCGCACTCCCCTGTGTCAGACAGGGGCCAGATGTGTCCCCGGAGGGGCGTCGTTGGAAGCACAAACACTTTTGTGCACCAACGACCCATCTGGCCCTCCGTAAAAACTTACGGAGTCAGTCTGCCTCTCCACAAAGATAACCAAAATTAAATTATATTCAATATTCTAAGCCGTTAAATTGAAAAATTATTACCTTTGCACTAATGAATATGCCTAAATAGGACAACATCCTAAACAGGCTAACGTCCTAATTAGGCAGACATCCTAAATAGGACACCGTCCTAAATAGGCTAGTATCCTAAATAGGACAACATCCTATATAGGCAGTGACAAGTGAGAAGAACAATATAACGATATGCCACAAAAGAGAACAATCCCCGGATACTTCGACGAGATCGACGGGTTCTCGAAGACTTATTTCGGGAAGCCGGAAGAAGCAAAGCCAGACATCCAGGTCACTGTCCCGGATGAACGTATTGAAAACCCGACAGCCCCCGACAAGAAAGGGCAGGTGATGAAAGAGAAGAGAGAGATCGTCCGAAAGAAAAAAGGTGGCTCGTCCCCAAAGATAACCAACGCTTCCCGGGCGTTCATTTCCGGGGACCTCAATCTCATGCTCGGATTGTACAAGATGCGTGAACGCCATTTCCGGAACAAAAGCAGGACCAACGGCCAGATCCTCGAAGACGCTTTCCTATACTACATCAAGCAACATGACAGGGAGGCTTACGACGAGTTCGTCTCAAAAGGTCTGATACGATGAAGACGCTGACATTCTTCAACGAGAAGGGCGGCGTGGGGAAATCGCTCCACACCATCATGTACGCTTCCTGGCTGCAGTACTCTGTGGGGGCCAAGGTCGCCGTGTTCGACCTGGAGAGCCCGACTTCCAGGTTGGATCTCATCCGCCGCCAGGAGCTCTTCCAGATGGAGGATCCGGAATCGGTCCTGGCCCGGTACCTGAGGCGCAACCCCTGTCATCGGGAGCCATATGACATCTTCACGAAGAGCGGAATCATCCGCAACTTCACGAGGGAGAGCCTGTATGCGCTTCATAACGAACTGTGGGACTTCATCCGGAAGAATCCGGGCGGATACGACTACGTGCTCTTCGATTTCCCCGGGCTGTTGACTACCGAATCGCCTGCGTACGATGTCATCGCCTCCGGTATGGTGGACCTCGTAGTCATCCCCGTCGATACCGACAACATCACCCGGAAGTCCGCCCTACTCACCGCCAGGATGGCCGTGGACAACGAGCAGAAAGCCGTCGTGTTCTGGAACAACGTCACTCCGGGCGAGATGGCCCGGCCGGGTTATCTGGACAGCGGGGAGAGGCTCTTCACGGACAGGGGCATCCCTTTCCTCAGGAACAGGATACGGTCATTCCAGAAGGCCAGGAGGGATTCCGACGAGCGGCTCTTCGTCAGGAGCACCGTCTGCTGGCCTGCCAAGTACGTGGAGATGGCCTGTCCTTCGATCGTCCCCCTCTATGAGGAGGTCCGCGGCATCATCGGATAGGGGCCAGCAGGGAAACAAGGAGTCTCTCCAGGCAGTCCCGAAGCATCGAAGCCCGACTGTAATCCAACTGTCCGTCATCGGCGAGATATGTCCTTTTGTTCACCTCCAGCATCATCGAGGTATACGGAAATCCGCACTCCGGGGTGATGGAATTCGAATAGGGATCGTTGACCTCCGCCTTGTAGCCGTTCTCCCGGAAATGAGTCACCACCCTGTCCAGCAGGGCATCCCCCGGACGGCTCCAGTCGTCATTCACGCCGATGCAGATTTCAACGTCGGAAAGGTCGGACGGGAAGGAATGGCAGTCGACCAGGAGCGTCCCATCGCTGGATACTGCCCGCCTGAGCCTATCCCTGTGTTCGGTGTAGGAACGCATCGCGAATTCCCTTTCCTGTCCGGACACCACCCGCTGCAAACCGCCGAAACGTTCATAGACAATCCCCTGTCCGACCGACTCCAGAGGATCGTTTTCCAGTCGCTCGGCATCGCAGAAGAACCGGGAGAAGGGATAGTGGACGGACACGATCCGTCCGTCCAGTCTCGACGAGGAAGCGAACAGCCAGTCGGTGTACCAGTCCGTCCACCTTTCCACCTCCGCCGCTATCCCCTCCTCCCAGCCCGACACTCCGAAGGGGAATACCGGGCTGGCATGGGGGATATGGAGGACGATACGCTCACTATTCTCCATCGGAGCTCTGCTTCCCACAGTCCGTGAGGCGATCGATCTCCTTCTCGATCAACCCCCTGGGACCATCCCAGTTGCGGAAGGTTATTCGCCGGTCGGTGCTGATGACCACCGAACCGCCGTCGGGATCGTCCAGGATGACCGTCCCGTCCGGCAGCTCGGTACGGTTTACCTTATGCTCGAGCGGGGGAAGCACCAGTTCCTCCTCCGGCACCCCAAGGTCGCGGAGAAGGTCTCGGAGGTCAGCCGCATGGAAGTCGGGATGGAGAAGCCTCACTTTCTTGAGGACGCCGGCGTCCTCTTCCTGGGTAGCCTTCAGTGCATCACTCCGCACCTTCCAGCCCCTTTGCGTCACCCATCCATTCCACCCGCACTCGGGGCATGCCATCCCGAGGTCGAAGCGTCCCGACAGGGGTGATCCGCTGTAGGCGTACGCCCATGCGCGATGCCCGTCCGGACATTCGCAGGAGAAGAGGTCGGGGTTCTTGAGGGAGTTCCGGATGATGGTTCCCATGTGATAGGGAGGATCGGCCACGCGTGCCGCGAAACCGGCGCAGACGTACATCATGTCGAGCTTCAGCTCGATGAAGTAGTACTCGGGCCTGTCCTTCCACCGGTCGAAGTGCCGGATGATGGTGGCGGCCTGGCGGAAATAGAGTTTTCTGAGCGAGACCTCAAGGTCGCGCTGACGGCGGACTTCCCCCGCCGACGGGCTTGCTTTCTGTGGCATAAGACAGATTTGTTTTTGAATTGAACATTCCGCATCGCTTTGCCACCGTGGCGTCTGGCCCGCTCGGTTGGCGCTCCTCATAGGAGACTCTTGATGCTATGGTGCAAAGATAATCGTTTGTTTTCGAATAAAGCAATGCCTTGCAGGAAGGTTTTTTCATTCTTTCCTTCCGACGAAGGGATGGTTCGCTCAAAGAGGAAAATGCCGCATCGGACCTAACAATGAGGGGATCCGATACGGCTGGTTTCGAGGGGCAATATGTCGGGCTCTCCCCTACATCATCCCTGCCTTCCGCTTCTCGTCGATGACGTACCGCAGCTCGCTAGCCGCGAAGTTGCGGGTGACCTCGTCGCTGCTGTTCAGAAGCTCCTGGAGGAGGACTTCCGCTTCCACGAACCGCTGGGCGTCGGAGAGGATGTAGGCTTTCCTTCTCTTCAGGAAGAGTTTCCACCGTTCAAGGGCATCCGCATCGGCGCCCTCCTCCTGGGTGGTTTCGATGACGTGGTCGATGTACGCGAGGGTCCGCAGGTCGTGTGAATTCGCGAGGCAGTTGATGTACTCCTGGACATGCTGTGACGAATGGTCCTCGGCCGCGATGCCGAGGTAATAGTTCGCCTTCTCGGGCAACCTGAAATCCATCAGCGAGAAACCGGCGACGAACAGGGCGCCGAAGAAATCTCCCTTCGCGCCGTCATCGAGCGAATCCCACCTCGCCTTGCTGTAGTCAACGACGAACCTCGCCGCCCGGAATCCCTCCAGGAAGCGGCATCTCTTGCCAAGCGCATTCGCGAAGCTCCAGGCCTCCTCGGGCTTGACGGTCTCCGGCCATCCGCTCCTTTCGCCCCCAACAATGAAGGAAACTCCCTCGGGGACGTTCTCGCCTATCGCGAACTGACGGTCGGAGTCGAACGGTGCCGGGGGAATCATGACGAAGAAACGAAAGAGGTCGTCATCCTTCCCCGTCGCGGCTTTCCTCACCCTGACGATGGCCACATTACTAGAAATCAGTATTGACTTGTCGGCGTCGTTCTTCGTTATGTACGTGACGGGGCTGTAGCCTATGACGGCCGTGACGCCGTCTTCGGCAAGGGACAGGACGGGATAGTCCCATGTCTTTCGGGCGTCCTTCTCCTCCGTGAAGGAGTCGCCGCCGTCCCGGAACACCGCGATCGAGGTGAGGCATCCCTCCGGAGCCCGGAAGAGCTCCTGCATCATGAACCCGACGGAGAGCTCTTTAGGGACGTAAGGGCCGGCCGTCCCTTCGAACGCGGCCTTGCGGAATTCCTGAAGTCTTTCCTTCTCTGTGGTCCGGATGTCATCCATCTCCGCTAGCAGTTCCATGTACTCCGGTCGCGCTTCGGCGATCCTTCCGGCGGCGAGGGACAGGTAATAATAAGCCTCGTCGTGGCGCCCCATCTTGTGCAGGCACTTGCCGACGTCATGCGCTAGGTGGACGAACGTGTTCACCCATCCTCCGTCGTCCATCCTGTTTAGAACGTATCGCTGGCTGGTCCAGAAGATACGGCTCAACTGTCTGAAGGCGTCGAACCAACGCTCCTCCCCCATGAGCCACCTCCCGTAGCCGACGCCGTGGGCGGGGTCCTTCATCTCCAACCGTCCCCGGGCGATCTCCTTCTCCATCTCCGTGAACTCCTCGCCCCGCTGCTCCTTCTGCATCATGGAGGCCTCGCACTCCTCGTACCCGCGCATTGTCTCGCCAATGTCGCAGTTGTCCTGCATGATGAGAAAGCTCGTGCTGTAGTGCCTGAAATCGTTCCCCTGGATGCTTTCATCGGTTCCGGGTCTGCAGCCATGCAGAGAGTCCGGCCCGTTGCCCTGCGGGACCATCAGCGAGACCCTCATGCAGTAGCACTTGCCGGGAATTCCGTATGTCCCCTTCAGGTGAAGGACGATCTCCCTGATAGGGCTCTTCTCCTCCAGTCCGACGAGAAGTATGACATTAGGGGTGAAGCCTGCGCTTTCTCCGTATTGTCCGCCGAGCAGCAGCGGGAAAAGCTGCATACCGGCGATGGAACGAGGGTCATTGTCTTCCTTGATCGTTCCACTCTCGGACAAAACGCGGAGTGACTTGAAGGATGCGTCAATGCCCGTGAAAAGGACGGAAAGGACTTCCCCCAGCGTCGCCGGGTGCTCCAGGGAGAATCTCGGGAAACGCAGGTGCTGGTTCCGGAAGGTGGACTCGTTGGAGTAGAAACCTTTGAGGAACATCTGGTCAAACAAATCGGGATCGAACGGGTTGAATCCGGACTCCTTTTCCACCGACTCTTGCTCCTCCGGCTCATTCACGACGGGCGATTCTTCCGAGGATTCTATCTTTTCAGGCTCATCCGCAGCGGCGATATTCCCGGCGGATTTCTTTTTGAACAGTTTATCGAACAGGGACATGGCTGACAGTTTCTGATGTGGTTGTGGACAAAAATACAAAAAAGACAGAAGACTGAGGCTGGTAATATCAAACTATTCTATCATGGGGGTGTTTGGCGAAACAACAGTGCGCAACAGTCGCACTGGGTCAGAAGCTAAATACTTCTTTTAGAAGGAGCGATTCTGACATGTCTTGATAATTCCTCCCGCGGCCATCTTTCAGCTTCCTCATCACAAAAATCCGCCAAGACAATCCTTGATCCTAGAAAGAATCGTATCTTTACGCCATGGATAAGTATTACAGGCATTTCAAGGGCGGGGTGTACCGTTTCATCGGGATTGCGAAGGACAGTGAGACCCAGGAAGAGATGGTCGTTTACCAGGCCATGTATGGAGACAGGCAGATGTGGGTGCGTCCGGCAGACATGTTTTTCGGCAAGGTTGAACGGGACGGGAATACCTTCGATAGGTTCACTGAACTTAGTGACGCCGAAGCCCTTCCTTGGGAACTCGGCATCGACCCGGAGACCTGGAAGAGCGAGCCTCCCTTCTAGGGGAAGAACGATTTCATTGCGGAGAACAGTATCCTTGCCTCCACAATCTCCCACAGCCCGCGCCTGTAGTCGTGGACTCCGTCCTCACAGAGGATCTCTTCCAGCGTCCCTCCTTCCTCCAGGGCCGCCTTCCTGCAGCCCATATACAGGTCATCCATGGCTTGGAGGAACGGATGGGCTCCGCCGCCATCCGGGACGGGAAGGAACCTGACCGCATCCCGGCAGACAAGGAGCCCGTCGGAGAAGCGGTCGTAGGCCGCACGATAATCCCCCATTCTCAGAAGGAGCGTTCCCCACTGCCATGCGACATGGGAAAGGCGTTCATAACGCTCCCAGGAGTGGTCCTCGGAATTGTCAAGGGAACAATACTCATCCCACAGAAGCATCTCCTGCTCCTGCAAGGCATTCTCGGAGAAGAAGACCTCTCCGTTCTTGGTCCAGGCGACCAACTGGTATTCCTTGTTGGACATACACACGACGATATGACATTGAACAGTACCGGGTCCCCGGCCCGCAAGGGTATGGTTCACCCTGCTGCGGCCTTCGCCCGGAGTTTCGTCGTGTGTTGGGATTGCGGGTGCAAAGGTATGAATTCTCCCGAATAAAACAATGGCTTAAAACATGGAATCAGGATGAAGCAGCGTCTTGAAGTACACAGACTTGTTTCGAGTATCCAAACAATGTGTCACGGTCTGGCACAATCGGCGCCTACCTTTGCGCGCGAATAATACTTGATTAACCATGACTACGATCGAAGACATCATCCGCATCGCCGTCAACGCCCATGACGGGATGAAGGACATGGTGGGGAATCCCGCCGTACAACACGTGCTTGCCGTGGGGCTTATGGGCAGGAATCCATCGGAACAAAAGGCGGGGTTCCTTCACGACGTGGTGGAGGACTCGGACATCACCCTGGACGACCTCCGTGCCGAGGGCGTGGAAGAAGACGTCCTTACCGCGGTCGACCTGTTGACCCATCGGCCCGGGGTGAGCTATGAGGACTATGTGAAAAACATCGTCCTTTCCGGGAACGAGACGGCGATCCAGGTGAAATTGAACGACCTGCATCACAATCTCCACCGTGCGGAACTCGCCCTTGCCACCCTTGATACAAGCACGCGCGAGCGTCAAGCCCTTCTTGACGAGATCCTGGTTATCGCAGCGCTGCATGACCGGGCGGAGCGGTATATCAAGGACGCAATCAAGCCAACAGTATGTTGAGCGGATTAGCAAGGGTAAAGTCTCTCGCCAAAACGACGGCTGATGTCCCGGCCGATTAGAATCATGTACATCGACTATATCACCATCAACTGGGACAAGATCGAGTCCGGGTCGTACCTTACCCGGATTCCGGCCATCCGCAAACTCGAGAGGCTTCAGTTCCGGAATCCCGTGACATTCTTCGTGGGCGAGAACGGCAGTGGGAAGTCCACCCTGCTGGAAGCTATCGCCATCGCCTACGGGTTCAATCCGGAGGGCGGGTCCTACAACTACCGGTTCTCGACGTATGATGATCATTCCGATCTCTATGGTGCCGTCACTCTCGGAAGAGGAGTTGCCGGACCGAAGGGGGGATTCTTCCTGCGTGCGGAGAGTTTCTATACAATGTCGACGAAACTTGTTGAGTATGAGCGGGAGATCGGGCGCCCTATGTACGGGAACCGTACACTCCATGAACAGTCGCACGGCGAGAGCTTCCTGAGTTTCATCTTGACTTATGGAAGGACCGGTCTCTACATCATGGACGAACCGGAGGCCGCCCTATCCCCCGGAAGGCAGTTGGCGCTGTTTTCCCGCATCGCTGAAATGTCACGGGACGGATCGCAGTATATTATCGTGACGCACTCCCCCATCCTGCTGGGTCTGCCCGGTGCGGATATCATCGCATTTGAAGAGAATGGGCTTGTGAAGCAGGAATATGAGGACACCGAGAGTTACCGTATCACGGAGATGTTCATCAACCACCGCGAAGCGATTGCCGGAAGACTTGTCCATTCATTAGGATAATGAATGGCTTTTTGCCAAAAAAACATTAGATTTGTAAAATGCCTATTTATTTACACGTGTAACCAATCGAATAATGCCTAACCATACAGGAAAGAAAAGTCCCTATAGTGCATCCTTCACGGCCCGCGCACTCGGGTATTACGAGATGGAGTCCATCCTTCCCGTGATGCTTGACGACTTGATAGCTGACAAGGTAAAGGTCCTCAGTCAGGATTCCACCCATCTGCAGCTCGCCACACTCCAGAGCCGGAAGAGGGTCCTCGCCGAGATGCTCGTCCGTTTCAAGGCCGTGGACCGCTCGTTTTGGGACCGTTATGTCACCCTCGGGGAAAGGGAGAAGAGGCTTGCGCTCCTTTTCGTCATACTCAAGTCGTACAGGCTCCTGTTCGAGCTTCAGGTCAACCTCGTAATCCCGAAGTATTATTCTCCGGACAGGGTGCTGACCAAGAACGACGTCTTCGCGGCCATCAGCGAGGTGGCCTCCCGTGACGAGTTCGTGGATTCATGGAGTGAGGACACCCGCAACAGGGCCGCCTCCCAGTATGTGACCATCCTCCGCCAGGCCGGCCTCATCGACGAGGCGACCGGCGAACTGAGGGAGCCGAACGTAGCGGATGAAGAACTCGCCTATTACGTGAGGATCGGGGAAATCTGGTTCCTCCAGGCCTGCCTCCTTCCCGGGTACAGGGTTGAACAGATCAAACAGATTGCGCTATGATCCCGATGACCGTCGAGCAGCTGTACGACAAGCTCTGCAGCAAGACATTCCAGGACACGGAGAACGGAGACCTCTTCTACAACTTCTATCTCTACCTGTACCCCTGCGACAAGGAGTACCAGATGCGCAACCAGATCGCCGAGATCAAGGAAAGCATCAAGCGTCCGCGCAACAACGTCGATGTCCTCACCCTTGACATCTTCGAGGAGTTCTGCCGGTTCATGGAAAAACAGTCTTTCGGGAAATGGCCGTCGCTTCTCCAGCACATGCTCGAGAAGGACAAGAAGATGCCCGCCAACGTGACGACCGCCCTCTTCCAGAAGGCCAATTCGGACCAGTTCATGGAGTACATACACAACCGGATCATGGAGCATGTCAGCAAGATTGACGACGGCTTCATCCGCCCGTATGTGTTCATGTACGGCATCGGCAACATCTATCCCTATCTGCGCACCAGCAGTTTCCTCAACAGGTACGAGAAATACAACCGTTCGAACCGGTACAAGATTATCCTCTTCTATCCCGGAGATGCCGACGGCAGCTCTTTCAAGCTCTTCGGGACCCTTGACGACCACCACACCTACAGGGCAATCGTCCTCATGAACGAATAACACAAAACCTATGGCACAGGCTAAACTATACAAGCACGACATCGCTCGGCCGCTCAATCCCGCGGTCTCCGTCACCGACGACAGCGCCGCGACCGTCAAGGTCGAAATCGAGGAGTACGTCTTCACGGACGAGATCCTCAACGGACTCTTCCGCGTCCTGGACGCAGTCCGCAATC
>JAEEGK010000610.1_pt1 | contig 89273 bp, 143 predicted proteins | sample 8958771 | NCBI WGS metagenome assembly JAEEGK01 (sample SAMN16246547, study PRJNA631951) | gut metagenome | biome: gut microbiome; feature: rumen; material: SC-attached | host: Bos | place: Iran: Karaj | collected 2018-10
GTATGATGGAAGAAAAGACACAATGATGCACGGTGGTAAGAAGTACGACACAGACAATTACCTCGCAGGCGGTAAAAGAAACAGCATGGCTTCAAGAGGACATGAACGATGGAGATTCAAAAACCTGCAAGAAGACGGGCAAAGACCGAACACTATGCACGAAAGAAGGGCAGAAGGATTGCCCGACATTGTTTACCCTGTCAGAAACAAGCGTGACGTGTGGAGCGTGAATGTAAAGCCAGACACGGTTGCACACTTCGCAACATATCCAGAAGAACTGATTCGCCCTTGCATACTCGCAGGTTGCCCGAAAGACGGAATAGTTCTCGACCCATTCATGGGAAGCGGAACGACAGCAAGGGTTGCAATGAAACTTGACAGAAACTACATCGGATTTGAATTGAATCCAGAATACTGCAAGATTATAAACGCAAAGACAAGAGAAATCCAAAAAGAGTTGTTCATATGAAGAAAGTAAACCAAGACCCGTTTAGCAACGGAACGGAGTACATGATGTTCGAGGAACGCTGCTGCGAAAATTGCATCAAGCACTCACACTTACGGAGAGAAGGCGATACAAAGTACGAAGACGAGTACACAAAGATTGTCTGCTCAATCGAAAGAGACATCTTTATCCGTATGGGGAGCAACGAGCCTATCAACGAGAGAACAGTTACAATCTGTAACGACTTTGTTATGCACGGAAAACTTTGTCCGTACATGAAGACGGAACGGAAGAGATACATTAAGAAAGATAAAAACCAAACAGAATTATTCAACCATGAAAAGTAAATCAAAAAATTGCAAGACTTGCGGCATGTGCGGTTTTTTTATGCGATATAACGATGATGAAAATACTGGTGATTGCGCAAGTATTGGTATGAACAAAGAATGCTATGAAGGAGTTAATCCTTTCTTGTGTGAGAAGTCATACATTGACGAATGTACACCTAAATACGATTATACTCCAATTCTTCAGGTCTCTTCAAACGATGAAGCGTGTGGTTTTTTCAGAAATACAAGAACACCTCGTATCAGAAAATACATTAAAGACCATCCGCAATACTACAAGCAATTAAAATGGAGAATAAAAAACCAAACAAAGATTGAACTATGAGCGAAAAAATGGTAAAAATTGAATGCCCTTTCTGTGGTTATCAAAAACAAGTCGAAGTACATCCTATGTTTCTTGATAGACTATGGAAGGTGGAATGCGACAAATGCCATAAATGTTTTGGGGTTAAATTTACATTTGAATGAAATATGAGCGGAAAAACACGGCTTTACGGATTCACAAGAGACCACATCTTTCCCTACTACTGCTTCGGGAAGAAGTGTTACTCGTTTGGCATCTATTGGAGCAAACTTCGCAAATGCTTTGCAAAATACGGTTTCAAAACAGATGCAGACGAGGTGCTAAAAATGATGATGCACAACAGCAACCCTATCCGATTCTTCGGAATCATTAAGACAGACAAGAAAACAATGTATGACTTATTAAACGATTAAACAACTAAAACTATGGAAGAGAAAAAACAAAAGTACGGTTTCGGACTGAATGACACCGAATGCTTCTGCGATGAGTTCGACACCATCGAAGAACTTATTGCGTTCGCAGATGACGCTTACAAGAATCCAGACGGAAACTATTGGGACGAGGATATGGATGAATACCCGACACAAATCTACGTCGGAACTATCGAAAAACACACCCCCTGGGATTTCGCACCTTCTATTGACGATATTGCAGACGACATCACTGATTCGTTCTACAACGAACACAACATAGACGATAATGAACCTGTTAAGGTGTACAACAAAACGGATGCCGAAGAGGAATGGAAGCGATTCGTGAACAAATATTTCAGCCTCCCATGCGACTACACCACGGATTGGTTCGGCGTTTACGATTTGGAAAAACATGAATGGATTGAAACTTATGGAGGAATAAAACTATGAAAGCAAGAGTTAAGGCAACTAATGAAGTGGTCGATGTCAGACCAGAAAGAGACGGATTCTTCGTTGACGACGAAAACAACAACGTCTATAAGTTCGAGGACTTGGACTTCTCATACAAGGAAGAGAATCCTTTTCAAGACCCGCTCTCCGATATGCTTAGCGGTATGCTGAACCCGACGAAGGAGATGCAAAAGGACTTTAAGGAACAGTTCTATGTCAACAAGTTCATTGAGGTATTTTTCGACTTCTTCAAGATGTTATATGGGAATTGCGACACATTGAAAGATGCGTTTGAAGATTCATTGGAATACACTAAGAAACTGATGGAAGAAATAAAAAAGTAAAAAGTTGAACTTTTTTGTTGACAATACAAAATTTATTCCTATCTTTGCAGCGTCAAACTAAAACAAAACTAAAAATGATTTACAGTCTTTTAATTATCTGCATCATCTTGCTCGCCATCATTTACTATGCGAGCATCGTCATGCAGTCTCTTTTTCCAAGAGTGTTCAAGATAACCGACAAGGAAATCACATTCATCAAAGCCGCCATTCCATTCTACTATTGGATTTGCGGAAACAAGAAAACCAATTCACACAATAACAAACAACAAAAACAACAAGAAAATGGCTAACAATTTTATGAATCGTGACAAGAATGGAAAGATTGTTGTCACAACGAAACACATCATCGGAATCGCTATCGGCGTATTACTTTTTGTCTTCCTTTGCTGCCTTGGTCGCATTGGCGAGGATGTCAAGAATGAAGAAATCGTAATCAACCAACGCGCTTTCTCTGGGCGAATGGAATACTGGACAGAGCCAGGCTACAAGTGGCAGATGTTCGGACGCACTACGGCATACTACAAGACGCAACAGTATTGGTTTGGTGGCAAGGATATTGACGGTGAGGAACATGGTAAGCCCATCGAAGTTATCTTCAACGACGCTTCGGTAGGCTACATCTATGGTTCGCTTCGTGTGCAACTGCCTACCGACGAGGAACATTTGAGCAAAATTCAAACGGCATACACAGGGATGAACAGGCTGATGAACGACCTCGTTGCCCAGAATGTCACAAAGGTTATCTATGCTTCTGGCCCGCTGATGTCGGCATTTGAATCATACGCAGAGAAGAAAAACGACCTTATTGCTTACATCACCGACCAACTTACTAACGGAGTGTATAAAACCAAAGTTGAAGAAGTCGTCACTGTTGATGCATTCACAGGAGAGGAAAAGAAAATCAAAATGGCCTCTCTTGTCGTTGATTCCAACTCACCTAATGGTTTCGTGCGCTCAGAACGCTCTCCTTTTAGCGGATATGGAATTATCGTCGACCAAGTTTCAATTTCAAAGATTGAATACGATGAGAAGGTGAACAAACAAATTGAGGCACAGCAGCAAGCAAACATGTCTATTCAGACAAAGAAAGCGGAAGCGTTGGCGGCACAACAGGACGCAATCAAAGCCGAGGCTGAAGGTAAGGCTGCAGCGGCAAAAGCCAAGTGGAAACAAGAAGAAATCAAGGCCACAGAAGTTACCAGAGCAGAGCAAGAAAGAGAAGTTGCAAGACTTGCTGCGGAAAGAGCAGAGTTTGATAAGAAGAAAATCATCGCAGAAGGACAGGCTGAAGCTGAGGCTAACCGTTTGAAAGTGGCTGCAGGTTTAACCCCGCAGGAGAGAGCCGAGTGGGATTACAAGACGGCTGTCGGCATTGCGAATGCTTTGGCTGATTCCAAAGTTCAATGGGTGCCACAGATTATGATGGGAAACAGCGGAGGAAATTCATCCGCTATGGACGCTGTTGGTATGAACATGATGCTTGACATCGTGAACAAGATGAATAAGAAATAACACAAAGGCATACTTTTGAGTATGCCAATAGGAAGGATGGCTGAGAGGTTGAAAGCACCACACCGCTAACGTGGCAATCCGAAAGGATTCGGGGGTTCAAATCCCTCTCCTTCCGCACATACAGAAAGGAAAGAATGGAATATACCAAAGAAAACATAGAGAAAGCCGTGTGCGAGCACTTCAAGGTCTCGCCAAAAGACCTATACCAGCCGCAGAAACACAAGTACCCGCTCGGAGGCGCAAGGGACGTACTTATGTACCTACTCTACGCAGCGGGCTACAAGGTGTACATCATCCAAGAATGGTTCAACGTGTCCGACGCCGCAACATATCGGCACATTGCAGAGGTCAGCGTCGCCTTGAAGCATGACACAAAAATCAAAGAAGACATTGAAAAAATCAACAAACTATTAAACAAGTAATTATTATGGCAGAAAACAAGTTAGTTAAGAAGGACATCGGAACACAAGTCCTTGACAGAGTAAACCAATTATGCGAAGCGGGGTTTAAAATGGCTCCATACTTTTCAGCGATTAACGCCATCAAAGCCACGATGCTTATGTTGCAGCAAGTGGTAGATAAAAACAAACGTCCCGCACTCGAAGTGTGTACGCCTGTTTCAATTCAGACCGCGCTCTTTGAAATGTGTGTACAATCGCTTGATGTCAGCAAGCGTCAGGCCTATTTGTTGGTAAGAGGGGACAAACTTTGCTTCCAACCGTCATACTTCGGTCACATCTTGCAAGTAAAGCGCTTGTTCCCAGACTGGTCGCCAGTCGCTCACACTGTTCGTGAAGGCGACGAATTTGAGTACACTATCAACCCAGATAACGGTAAGATGAAGCTTGTCAAGCACACGCAGAAGTTGGAAAACCTTGACAAGGACTTTATCGGTGCATATATGTACTTGCCTTGCGCTGACGGAGAACCAGAGTTGTATGTAATGACTCGAAAGCAGATTATGAGGGCTTGGTCAAAGTCAAGCAGTCAAACTTTACAAACACACAAGGATTTCGACGAGAAGATGGCCTTGAAGACCATAATCAACAGCGGTTGCACAAAGGTTATCAACGCGACGCCAGACCCGACTTATGTCGCACCAGACGAAGACCCGAACAATTTCCAAGACCCAGTCGGCGGAGAAGAGACCAATTTTTTTGAGTTTGAGGAGGTACAAGAGGAACATAATGAGGTTGTCGAGGAGCAACCGAATGAAGAACCTCAGCAACCAACACAAGAGCAACCGACAGACGACGAGTTCTAAACCTGTACCACTATGGAAAACGAGAGAAAAGGATACAAGGAAAAGAAGCCCTTCGACAAGCAGATTTTCTACTTCAACGACAAAGGTCAACTGGTCGTTGAATCCAACAAGGGCGTTTGGGTCGATGGAGAAAAGTTCGTCAAGATGTACGGCGACTTCGTTTGCAACGCAAAGACGATGGGCGAGATTATCCACCAACTCAAAGGGATTGCGGTTGAGACAGGAAGAGTGTTTAGAAGCGCTTTCGACCTCGAATATTATTGCGTCTTAGGAGCAAGCAAAGAGCGCATCGAAGAGTACGAGCATGAACTTGCCAAGCAAGAGTTTGTCAGCAAGGAAATTGCAGAACTGCAAAAGCAGATTGGCGAAGACGGCGACAGAATCTACGAGTTGAAGAAGTACATCGAGAACTTCAACCGTCTTCCTTGGTGGAAGAGGATGTTCAAGAAAATCGAGGTGAAATAAACTATGGAATCAAACGAACTCATAACAAAAGATACGCTTGAACGCAATGGTTTTGTGTTCGTCGAAAAATACGGCATGATGCAATGGATGGAAGACTTGGGGTCAAGGAACGGTGGATTTGAAGTGTGTTGGACAGAAGACCTCAATCTATTACAAATTAGAGGTAAAGGAGTTTGCCTCGATTTCTTTGGCTGCTCTTATTTGCAACAAATGCAGAATATTATGAAATCCTTGGGCATCAATAAGAAAATAACACAATAGAAAATTGAAGTAAAGTAAGTTGCTAACCATAATAATACGAGATTGATGAATGCCGTGCAAGTCGGCTCGTTGGCTGAGGTTATAGAACTACGGGTGACGACCTGTCAAGCCATTTTTTGACAAAATAAGTTACTAACCATTAAATGTTACAATTATGATTACAAGAGAAGAGTATCTGAACCAGATGCAGTCCTACAGAGAGGAACAGCAAGAAAACGCAAAGAGAAACCTTGAAGCGTTCGACCAACTTGAAGACGAGTACAGACAAAAACGTCAAGCGTTATTCGAGGAACACGAAGCAAAGAAACGCGAGTTGAAACATAAAAAAACCGAAACGCAACATGATGTCGAGCGCAAGATGCACGAACTGAAAGTGCAGTGGGCAAAGGAACACCCAGTCGAGGAAGTCAAAGTCGTAAACAATGACTGATTTCCGCAGACAATGGAACGAAAGCTGCAAGGCGGCAGGACTTGTGTCGATAGGCAAAGACACCGCCGCCAAGCTGCTCGCCATCGTGTATGTACTCGGCGGAGAGAGAGAATGTTTTACTCACAATGGCAAACTTATTGATGACATTTGGTATATTAAAGATGTTTACGGAATTTATGGAGGTAAAATACCAGACCAAGAAGTTGTAAAACTTGTAAAACAATATTCTTCAGAACTTGAAGCAAATGACAAAGACTACCCTCAATGGGCAACGAAACTGATGCAAGAAAACTACGGAATAAATCTTTGAACTATGACAGACGAAGAAAGACTTAACAAATTGAAGAAGTACGTCGACGAAAACCCGAAGATAAAAGACTTTATCAAAAGAGAGTTGTTTGCGGCATTGATGAAAAAAGTTATCGGAACACATTATTGGATGTTAGGAATATGACTGAAATCACTTGCATAAATACTGGCTCTTCTGGAAATGGATTCTTGTTGAAGTCCGCAGACCAAATCCTTGTGTTGGAGTTGGGATGCAAGTTTATGGATTATGTTGAACATTTAAATATGGAGGGCTTCTCGAAGGTGTGTGGCTGTTGCGCCACACATCGGTGAGATAAATATAAGGCATAGTGACCACATCAACCCATCCACCGCAAAAGAGTTCGTCAGACGAGGCATTCCTTGCTTTGCACACGAAGAAGTTATCAAAGAAGCCGATTTGAACGGCTTTTCGCCGCTTCTCAGCCACTTTCCAAACAAAGTTGGAGGATTTGTTATCAAAACCTTTGAAGCCCCACACAATGTCCAAAATTACGGTTTTCTAATCAAAACACCTACCAATGAAAGAATACTATTCCTTACCGACACAACTGGAGTCAACCTCCGTTTCAGAGACATCGACTGTATTATGGTCGAAGCCAACCACGACGACGATACCCTCTTGGACAACCTCGCAAACCACGATGTGAGCATGAGCCATCCAGAGTGGCATCTCGGTCTTGACGATTGTGCCGAGTTCTGCAAGCAGAATCTTAGCGCAAGCACGAAGCAAATCATACTGATACATTTGAGCCATACCAATGTAAACGAATCTCACGCAATAGCGACCGTCAAGGAGCGTTGCAACTTTGACAATGTGGCTGTGGCGCACAAAGGAGACAAATTCAAAATAGACAACGATGATTTCTGAAACAAATAATTATGAATTGGGAAAATAAAATCGAACTCGTAACGGCTCTAAACCAAGAAAGATACAATGATGCCGTTGAAATGATGCGTATTGAAAAAGATTGGGACGACCAATGTATTGATATGTTTGTTAATGGATTTGACTTAACTCAATCCCATTTTCTTATTCCTATCAAAGATAGGATTTGTGCTGCTAAAACAAACGACCTTAGGACGGCATTGCGTCTCTCTGCCATACAATCGTGGTTTGATAATCATGAAGAAGATGAATGACCTCGAAAAATACATCTACGCCAAACTCGAAGCGATGCAGACGGAGAAGGCTGAACGCTTGAAGAACGTCGAGCCGCACATGGTTACGAAAGCCGAGCTGTTTGCCGCCATCGAAGCCGACAAGAAATCCATTCTAAACAAGTGGTTCAAGGAAGGCAAAATCAAGGTGCACAAGACCATTCATGCACCGATACACGACTTTGTTGAACTGGTCAAAGAAGAGAAATAATGGCTTGGAGAAACTATAATACTAGAAACAAATACGGCAACCATCAAGTTACAGTTGATGGAATAAAGTACGATAGCGAAGACGAAAGTCGCAGACATGCATTCCTCAAACTATTGGAAAAATCTGGAGACATATCAAACCTGCGCTACCATGTCAGTTTCGAACTCATTCCACAAATAACAAGGGAGGAAATCGTACATCTAAAGACGAAAGACAAGGTGGTGACGAAGGTCGAACAAACCGCAAGGTACTATGAGGCGGATTTCGTCTATACCGTCAACAAGACTGGAGAAGAGGTTATAGAAGACTTCAAAGGTTTTGAAACTGACCTGTTCAGGTTTAAAGCGGCGCTCTTCTTTTGGAAATACGGAAAACATATACGCATAGTAAAACACATAAATGAAGACATTTATTAACCCTTTAAAACACAAGTAAGTATGAGTAATTACAATTTCAAGTTAGACCTTTCCAAATTTGAAGGGTTCGGCAAAGTGACACTCACTGGCAAAAGCGGACAAGCAAAAAGATGCATTGTCATCCCCATCGAAGGCAATTCCGTGTTCGAGGGCGAGAAAGGCACTTACATCGACCTCGTATGCTTCGAGACACCAAACTCCGAGTACGGCTCTCACATGGTCACATTGTCAAAGACCAAGGAAGAGCAGGAACACGAGAAGCAGACTGGCGAACGCATACGCAAGCCCATCGTCGGCAACTTGAAGCCGTTCGGCAACTCGCAAGCATCCGCAGGAGAAGAGTACTCGCTGCCAAACCAAGCCGCCGCACAGCAAGTGGCACAGCAAGCACGGTCTCGCAAGGCTGAAATGACAAACGAGAACTTGAACAACGAAGGTAATGATGACCTCCCGTTTTGATAACTAATTGAAAATCAATAAGTTATGGGAATAAAAGGTAGTTATTTTCCAAACGAAGAGTATGAATTAGAAAACGGTTGCTCTATTGAGCAATTTGTTGAAATTCTTAAGAACAGAGGCTGTTGCATTGGACAAGATTGGCATATCCATAGTAAAAAAGGAGGGATGATGTCAAAATTGACAAGAAACGGCTATTGGTTAACAATGCTTGCATACAACAGAAAGTGTTACTATTTCTGTGAGCATAGAGTTATTTGGACTTGGTTAAAAGGTTCTATTCCACAAGGAATGCAAATAAACCACAAGGATTACAATAGAGGTAATAACAATATTGATAACCTTGAGGTCGTTACTCCAAAAGAAAATTCTGAATATAGCAAAATCCACAATAATCCTCCAAGGGGCGAAAAAAGTGGTAAAGCCATTTTCACCAATAAACAAGTGGAACTAATAAAATATCTTGCAATCAATGCCAATTGGTCTCAAAAGAGTATTGCTGAATTTGTTGGCACAAGCAACACTGGGAATATTAGCAGAATCATAAATGGCAAGAGATATTCTGACGTCGTTACCCCAGATAATATTCTTTCTGTTTTTCCTACACTTGTTGATTATACAAGAAACAAATCAATAGGTCTTGAAGAAGAAATCAAGAATTATTGTCTTGGCTTGTGCGGAGAAACAGGAGAACTTGTTGATTTGGTAAAAAAAGCTATGTATCACGGTAAAGAAATAGAACCTTGTGATGTATTGCTTGAACTTGGTGATATTTTGTTTTATTTAGTCGCTTTAATGCAAGTTCTTGGATTTGATTTCGATTTGGTCGCATTGAACAACAATGTAAAACTTCTATCAAGATACCCAAATGGTTTTGATGTATCAAATTCTGAGAATAGAATAGAGGATTGTTTAAAACCAATATCAAAATAACGACTATGGCACATTACTTAGGCAAGATAGACTTTAACAAACTCATCGGTGTCAAAATCGCCGATGTGGACATGTACGGTCGAAAGGTCAAGTGCGCAGTAGTGCCCTTGGAAGACAACGGAATCAAGGCTTGGGGCGACGAGCTCCAGCTTTGGTTTCGTGCCTTCAAGTTCCGTGAGAACAAAGGCAGATTCACGCATTTCCTTATGCGGTTCGTACCTATCAAGGACATCAAGAAACTGTCCGCAAAGCAGATTGAGACATTTGCCAACAACTCAATCGGTGCTATGATGCGGACTGGAGCGAAAGAAGACAACGAAAACGAAACACTAAACTTTTAATTAAAGACAAATCATGGAAACGCCAAAAGATACAACGAGTTACATCAACAAAAAAACTCTATTGGAATGGGCGATGTCTTGCAAGGAGAAAACGGACAAGAATTTTCAATTAAATCCAAACAAAGAACTTGCCATAAAAAGCGACATGTGGTGCATTTTTATTAGTAAAATTGAATCACTATAACCCCTTATTACTATTTTTGCAAAACAAACACTAAACAATATGATTTCACAAAGAGAACAACAACTTATTTCGGATGCGCTGAGAATGGCGCATCTGACCGAACTACCCAAGAAGGCAGACAAGAAGTCCGTATGGATTGAAGGCGTGGCTAAAATCACCCTCGCTGACGGAAGCACGGCTTACGGCATCGTGAAGCGCAATCCAGACCTCACGCACCGTGTCGTCTATGTCAACGGCAACACAGCCTCTATTTCCAAAGTCGAAGAGGTGTACCCTTACGTCACACTGAACAGCGACTACATCAAGAAGTTCGGCAAGAACGATGGCGAACAAGCGAGAATCAACTACTTGAAGTCTCTTAACTTGCCTTGGGCTTTTGCAGCGGACTACTTCGACAATATGACGCTTGACGAACTCAACAAGGAGGTCGTGAAGGCGGCTTTGTACCAACAACTCAAAGAAATGGAGGAATGATTGATGTGTGATATGTGTAATGACGACCGCTTTGAGATAATTGAAGCAGCAAAAAAAGACATTCTTGAAAAAACAAATATCGAAACATCTCACGATGAAATGGCGGTATTAAACAGTTTCCTTTACCGTTGTTGGCAAATGGGGTGGTTAAAACAACACAACAAAGCAAATGACTGACGAAATCATCAGACTCAGAGAAGAGTTGGTCGGATTGAGTTCCGACCCAATCAAGACAAGGGAACTCCTCGACAAACTCACGGAAGAGGAAATCTCCCAACACGACATCGAAAGCCCCTTCCATGTCGGCAAGAACGACATCGAGGAAACGAAAGACCTTGAAGTCGGCAAACTGCACAAGACAAAAGATGGCTACCTTCTGCACTACCACGGAGGATACAGCATCCTCGTCGACGAGAAACTGATGTCCACGGCATCGGCATTGCAGCAAATCATGGAAGGTGTGCCGAGCGACATTACAGACAAGGACGAGCGTGAAGGTGTCGAAATGGTGCTTTCTGCGGCAGAGCAAGTGTTCAGATTGCCGATGTATGTATTCTCAAACACTCCTACGATGCTCAACATCGCGACGATTGGATTGATGTACCAAAACCTCTTGCAGAAGATGGGCAGCGTGCCGACAGCAGAGACCGAGAATCCAGAATACGACAAGTTCCTCTTGCAGATGAACGAACTTCTTGATAATTTTGCCGCTGGATTGGAGAAAGAAGGCAAAGAATACGAAAGGAGGAATGACATCAACAATGGCAAGGAGGAAGTCAAGACCGAGAGCGAAGGCGAAAGTGAAGGTTCGGACAAGCAAGCCGAATCGCAAGGCTAAAAACATGCTAATCAAGAAAGTCGCAATCGTAAGAGCGGGAACAAAACAATGAGCAAGTTGCTTATAAGACTGACGGTAGTAGGTGTTGCGCTATACCTTGTGGTTTGCTATATCATTGATATTTTCTTTGGTATGGAAATCTGGACGCAGACCTACTACCTTCTGTTTGAATACTGCGTTTGCCTTTGCATATCAAAACAAGGCGTCTATCATTGCAAATATATAAAATACACTGCATACGGTATTTTAATGTCGGATTCGATAGTTTGTTTAGACAATGCGACAAACATCTTTCCTATGCCGTTTATGGTGTTTATACCGCCAATAATAATTTCGCTCGGTCTGTTGACCACCACAACACTCGCAATAAGACACTACAACCGTGTCAGGAAACTCAAACGCCAATGGAATCACCTAAACCAAAGTCCCAAATCCTACAAGAAATCCGAAGAATACTCGCTGACGGCATCAAACGAATCGACAACGACGAATGCAACGAAGACTACGCATACGGCATGATGTCACGGTTCAACGCAGAATCCAAAGGCTTCTTCGACAAAAAATCCTTCGTCAACTACGACAAGGCTATGCGCATTGTCGGCATCAAGCAAAGGAATACATTCAAAGAGGCTTGCGATAGACACCACATAGAGCAAAAGGTTATCAACAACCAAAAGGTAGGATTCTTGCGAACCGAGATTGAAGGACTGAAAGACAAGTTACGAGATGAAAACAAAAAGAAAACGGAGGTGTGAAAGCCTCCGTTTTCGGCAACAAAATGTATGAAAAAAGCGTTTACTAATGTTCTCTTGTCTTTCCGTTGAGATTCTGCATCGGAACTTGTATCTCCACATACGGAGTTGAGCCGTGCCACTTTTCGTCGCTTACCTTAATCTCGTCTTGCACGATGAAGTCGAACTCCAAGTTCCTCGCATCGTCCCAATAACGGTGGATACCCTCTCTGACATAGTTCTCGAAAGCACGTATCGTGGCTTGCCTTTGAGCCTCATCACCGACAACCAAGAAGTGCATCGTTATCTTGGTCGCCTCGTTTGTGTAGTTGCCGTCAGGAGGAAGATGAACCCTAAGACGGTCGCTGTCCGCATACCCCTCGGTGTACACATTCTTCGACTTGCCAACATCGTTCATTCCTTCTGCCCTCATGTAAAGCAGACCAACGAACTGCTCTTCGATGTCGTAAGTCGGTTGACTATCTATGTCAACCCTCTGCATATAATGCGTGTATTGCGATGATTTAGCCATAATCTTGATAGTTATACATTTATAATGTTCTCTACACCGATGTATTGTGCCGTAAGCCTACCGTTTGTAGGGTTGTCAGATGCCGAGTTAGACCAAACATATCCGTTAGGTTTGATTGTCAGCGAAGGAATCAAATTGCCAGAACTTAAATAAACATAACCCTCAAAATAACACGGAACATTAGTAGCCACGTTTCTTACTTGAGGCAATGAAATATAAGTGTTTACCAAAGTAATAGGTTCAACATACCCATTTGCTGTCACTTGTAACAAGACTTGCGCTTCTGTTGCATAGTAGCCAGTATTACCAGTCCCAAGCGTGAACATCGCTGATATTTTGTAAAGACCAACAGCGGACATCTGGTTTGGTGAAGAAGGATTTAACGATGTAGTCCTTTGTGAATTGAAAGACACGTTGTTTAATTCCGTAGACCAAACCTTCTGAGCTGTAGAAATCACGTTGCCAGAAATATTGACTCCTGCCCCACCGACGTATGTAGCCCCTGCGTTTTGTTGAGCTATATAAGTCGACCAATCAACGAGTTTCGTGCCATCATAATAGTACAACGGATTGTTGTCCTCCAACTGGAAATCGTAAGAGTTCGACCCTGACGTCTTGCCAAGATATATGTAGAAACCACCAGAAACAAGATTGTCTGACGAGACGACATTCTCGGTAACTGCACCTTGCTTGTAGTATGGAGACCAATATCCGTTTGCGACCATTACACGAAGATAGACAGTGCTTGCAGAAGAAGAGCCAAGGCTTATGCTTGAACCTGTTACGGCTGAATAACGAGCATTCACAGAGTTGTGTGTCGCGTAAAACTCTTTTGAAGTAAAAGATGTAGTAGCCGCAAACGCTTCCGTTTCGCCGTGATAGTAAATCTTGCAACCGATAGGGAACACAAGACCTGTAATCGGAGATTTCGAGCTTGAACCGCCAGTTGTCGTGAACGATGTCATCGTCATCGTAGCTCCTCCAGCAGACAAGGCAAATGCGCACAAGCTCCGTTGGTGGATGCCGTAAGAGCCAGAGTATCCGTTGAGCTTGACTACACCGTTCTTTGATAAATTATCTACATACGCCTTGTTTACCGCATCAGTGGATTGTACAGGCGTTGCGACATTCGTCAGCCTCACTTGCGAATCGTCTTCAATGTCGCAGAAATTGAGTTCCTTGACATTGTTTGTGTCTTCAAAAGCCTCTACATATATCCCAGCATCTTGGCTTGTCTCGAAGTTTAACGTGGCAGTCCCGCTAAGCGTTAGGTTGTTTGTGAAAGTCTTTGCGCCAGAAACGGTTTCCGCTCCAGACTTGTGGACAACAGCATTGTCGGCAGCTCGTGAAGTGTCTGTAGGATGAACATGGTCTCCTCTCGAATATGAGGTGGAAGTACCTACCGAGGCAACACCGTCCATAGAAGGAGCGGCGGATGATGCGGAAGGCAAAGACACCCAAGACCTGTCTCCCCTAAGAACCTTTGTCCTTTCACCGAAAGTCGGGGCTGGCACGAGCCCGTTGTTTCCAGGTTCTCCAGGAGTGGCATCGCTACCGTAAGTAAAGACATCGTAGGTCGCTATCGTAGGCTTGTTCCTGATGAAATCGTCTGCGGCATTGTCCGTCTGATTCCAGTCAGACTGCACATTTACTTCGGCGCCAACTGCTATCCCGTCAAGTTTAGTTTTGTCGGTCGCGGATAACAAACCAGCAACCGATGGGGTGGCGTCCCCACCGAGCGTGCCGTCGCCCTTGACATACTGTTGCGCCGTGCCTCCATCAGTGATGAACTTAGGAGCTTTGACGTCTATACTCGAAACCACTTGTTGTGTAGACGAGCTCCCTACAAACCGAACCCTTTCCGTGGTTGTGGAAGAAGAACGAGAAGAAACGACAAGTTGCCCGCTGCTGTTGTTCCCTACGACCCAATCTATGTAACCATCAGTAGAAGTCCCTCTTTGGAAAACCAAATTTGGGGTTGCGGCAGAAGAAGTGCCAGTGTTCTGCAATATAACATCTGCACCCTTGAAAGTCTTGTCTCCAGTTATATCCTCTGCACCAGCCTTATGGACTACACTGCCGTCGGAAGCGAATCCGCTTGTAGCATTCTGCACGAACGCGGTCGTGGCTATCTGCGTATTGTTCGTTCCAGATGCGGCTGTAGGAGCGAGAGGCACACCCTCGTCGTTCGAGTTGTAGCTTATGCCGAGCAACGATGTAATCTTGCCTAAAACGTAGTCCCAAAAACGAGAAGACCTTCTCCAACCATCAAACCTACCATTTGTGGCAGACGCTGATGATGTAAGGAACGGAATCCTATACGAGTCGTCTATGTCGGTTGACAGTTCCGTAGCAAGTCGAGGTGTGACGTTGAACTCTGCCCCTCTTGCAATAGTGCTTCCAGTACCGCCTTGGTCGATTGCAAGAGGAAGCGTAATCCCGCTGCTACCACCTTCAATGGCGGCGTCCACATAAGCCTTGTTAGCCGCGTCAAGACCGTCTATAGGAGCAGCCACATTGACAAGCCTCACCTCTGAATCGTCACCGTCGTCACCGAACGCAATTTGTTTTCCGTTGCTGTCAGACAACGCTTGGATGTACACGCCCTCGTCGTCGCCGACACTGAGGTCAATCACAGCACCAGAAGCAATCTTCAAGTTGTCCGTGAAGGTCTTCTCACCACCGACCGTCTCAGCACCAGTCTTGTGGACAAAGTTGCTGTCGTCAACGGTTGATGAAACCTTGATGATGTGGTTGTCTGGACGGTCAATCAACGAACCTACGTTTAGCTTATTGGCGGAAACATTGCCAGAATCAGACGAAAGGAACGAGCCAGATACCGTGTCAAGGAAACCGACAATTTCGTCAGATTTCCTCCGCATCGGAATGTAATTAAGCATCGGCTTACCGTCGCAATCCATCCTCGCGAAGTAGATGTAAGTGGTGCTACCGCAATAGTAGTTGGAAGAACCACCAGCAAATAAACGAATATAGCTCGCGAGCGTGTTGACGTTAGTCGTGTCGTATGTCGCCGTAACCGTGTCTGACACCCCAGTCGTCTCATCAAGGACGTACAATGTCGCAGTTCCGTTATGTAGGCGAGCCTTGATGCGATACAAGTGACTCGAGACACGCGCTACAGTCGATTCAAGGTATGCGTTGTCCTTGTCTCTCCAACACAGATGAAACTTCGCGGACGAGGTATTGGTTGGTTGCACGATACCGTAACGGTAGTTGGCGTTTGCTCCACCAACGAAGCCGAAGAGATAGAAGTTTGTGAGTGTCGACCGTTCGTAATACCTTATGTCGATGAACACCTCGTTTTGGTTGGTCGGAATCAATGCCGTTGAAAACGACGTGCTTGAACTGTTGTATATCGTATTTAGCGAGTCGTATTCCTCGAACGGGTCAAGGTCTTCAACCGTGACATTGCTCCCGCCAGCATGGTACACGTCGTTGTCGTTTAGCCAACCGTCGATTACCCAACTTGTACCGTCATAAATCAGTTCTACGACAGAGCCACCATTCCAAGATGATGTGGCACCCCTTCCAACACCATTAGTGCCTTTCGTCACAATCGGTTTCGCAGCAGTGCCGTTGACGGCAAGCGTAGGCGACTCAGCAGTGTTTGAGCTGTTGAACTTGACATTCACCTTCACTCCGACTGACAACGAGAAGTTTTCGTTGTCGACAGTAACAGTCTTCGAGACCGTTGAAGCGGACGAACTGCATACACCGTAGTTGGTGTATGTCAGTTCGCTCGCGGCTATGTTATGTCTAACGCCGTCAGTCGTCTCTATCTTTGACACGACAGCCATTACTCACCTCCTTTGCCAGCTCCAGGGAACACTTGTTGCGCTTTCGTCTTGCAAGCCTCGCAGAACGCGTCGTATTCCGCATATTCCGTAGGCTTCGTCTCCTTCTGCCTAAGCAACGCAATCTCGTCACTGACCGAGTAACGCTCGCGTATGAGGGCTTCAACCACGACGGAATAGGTCGGGTTGCCATTAATCTTCACCTGCTCGCATTCGTAACCGTCTTCCGTCTCAACAACGTCCATGTTGACATAATATTTACCGTGGCCTATCGGCTCCATTTGGCTCGGCTGGTTTGTGTAGTATGCTTTCATCGTAAGCCTCCTTTTTTTTTGTTATACATTTGTCTTGTCGTAGAAACACAGACGTGCGAAGAAAAATACACTCGAACTAACAGCGTAATTTAAATTTAAACTAATATCGAACAACGAATTTGCTCCAAACGCGAAGTTGCGTTGTGAAACAAATCCGTAATACGTGAATTTTGTTACATAGCTGCAATAGTAAGACGTAGACCCGCCACCAAGTCCATTGTGACTAATGTGTCCCATACCGTCTTCACCTATAACAATGGATTTCAAATATCCATTGTTATTCGTTATCTCTGCGATTTTCCTTGCATCATTTGGTTTTGTGTTTGCGTATTTTGATGGATTGTCCGTGTAATAGACTTCAAAACCAGTAACCGAATTTGATGTCCCCAAACTTGTTAACCAAGTCCCTTCTGTCATCACCTTTCCATTGCCCCAGAAGTCCTCTATGCCTCTGTATGAGACGGATTTCTCATTTGTATTTCCGTCCTCACTATATCCACTATTGTTGCCCAATGTGTTTGTGATGCCTGTCGGGATACTATCTACTATTCCCGTAGACTTGCCATTACCCAGTCCGCCTTGATGGTAGCCTTCTTGCGTCAATGAAGCATTATACGATTCCCTACCATTCAAGTTTGCGTATTCTATCACATACATCCAAACAAGGTCAAGATGGATGTCGTATGGATACACATTCCATTTCGCTTCACCTGATACGCCTCTTGCACGCGCTATTGTCCTGAAGTTGTTTGTTCCATCGAAGTTACCTTTCAGAGGATTAACACCAGACGCGGAAACCATCTTTCCGCCAGAAACACTGGCAAGATATGCAGAAACGTAGTATTTCGGCATATGAACCCATCCTTGCTGTGACACTGGCGAAAGCATTGCGGTCACTTGTCCGTTGTCATCCTTCGTCACATAGTACCAGTGCTCAGGCACTTCGACCATCACCTGCCCAGAAGCGCCGCTAAGGTCGGCGTTCGAGCCGTCGGAAGTGACACCGTTGTAAGTGCCGTTGTATTTCTTCGTCGAGTCGCTCGGGTCGAGGTAGTAGTTCACAGTTCCGTCGTCGTTCAGAAGACAACGTACCATCTTGCTCTGCACTGGTAGCAATGCGTGCATCGACATGTTTCCTATTCGACCGAAACTCTTGTCTGGGTCGGCGTCATCCTCGTTGTATGTGACGCCGTACCAGTTGTTCGTGTTGTTCGCTTCGTTCGTGTCTGGTGACGTAAACACCATCGGGTTGTAAACAGTGTGACTCAAAACAACCTCATCACTCTCCCATGTCGCTCCTCCGACATAAGACACCGAACCGTTCGGCGTGACAGTGCCACTGACAGTACCAGAACCGCTGTCGAGGCTGCCGCTGAACTTGACAGAATCGCCAGCAAAAATGACGTTTTCGCTGACTTCGTGATAATGAGCACCACTATCCGATGTTTCAACTGAAGAAGTTGTTCCTGTTGATGGGTTGGTCGCGTTTCCATCAAGCACGTCTGCGACAACCTCTGCATTGTTTGTAGAGTCATATGTAGAAGTGTCGGTCAAGTTACCAGTCGCAACAACAGTACCTGTCGCATTTACCGTTGGAATTGAAAGTTGTTCTTCCTTCAAGTCCCAATTCTTGATGGTCGCTGTGGACATATCGCCAGAATGATACACACTGAAAGAGTCTTGACCTGTTGAAGTGGTCTTTTTTGCGTCAGTCCCGAGAGTTCCTATGCCTGTAACTGCTGAAACGTTCTTCGATAGTTGTTTCAAACCGAAGGAAAGCACACCGTCAGTAACGCTTGCGCTGTGGAACACCTCGTTCGCGTGGTTGTCGCTTGCCACATCTTCGAGAGTGCCGTTTGTCGCTATGTTATTTCCAACGGCAAGAGCGCCTGTCAAAGAAGCATCTGCGAAACCTGGGATTATGTGTTGGTGTGTTGACGCTCCATCGGTAAGTTTTACAACATTGTTGTGCGTTGTATCATTATAGTTGTCGTTGTGCGCCATCACGGTTGTCGGTGCCAATGGGCTCGATACTCCTGTGATTGTGGTGCGCTCCAAATACCTTTTGTTCTTCTTTATCACATGAGAATGTAAACCTTCTTCGTCAGTTGTTCCGAACAAAGAACCTGTCGGTGTATATGTAGTTCCTTCCCCTGATGTTGATATTCCTATCGTGACATCACCACTATTAAGAGTGACACTGCCAGTAACGGAAGACGAAGAGCCAGTGAACTCCAAATTTGGCAAGGTGCCTTGAACGGTGAAGTTGTGGTCGGCCACACGGGTCTGAGGCGTGACTTGATGCACGTGACCACTCAAAGAGTAACCGCTAAGGTCTGTCTCTGTCGTTCCGAGTTTCTCCCATTCGTAAGTCGGGTTTTCGGCAGTGCCAGTGTTTATCAGCACATACTCCATATAAGAGTTCTGCCCGCCTTGCGATGCGTTAGGGTCTGGCACAAGGTAAATTGTTCTGAGCATCTCCGCTATTTCATCTTCCGTGTATGTCACACCAGGTGTCCCAGGTTTTGGGGGGAGATACGGTACAACCTTCTTCTCCAGCTTTTGGATAAGCTGTTCCCATGCCTGTTGGTCACGTATGTCGTATGTCGTTGACGTGCCGTCACCGTTCGGTATGGTTATCTGTTTGATGTATGCCATATTCTTGTTGTTTTTATTTATAGAAAAGTTTCATTATCTTATTGTTTGTCTGAGAAGTGTTCTCAACGGTAACATCGAGTATCATCGGCTTGTTTTTGATGTATGCCAGACTATCCTCGTTTGTCTCGTCCCAGTCAGGATTGGGATAAAGATGATAGGCGACTCCACTCTGCACTTGCCCGTCATGGACGAGCTTCGCGTATTGCGAAGCCGTGCCGAACCATTGCGTGCTCGCGTCAAGGGTCTGGACGTTGGGGTTGTTTGTAACATCTATACCGTTAAGGTAGACTTTAAGACCGTTGTTAAGAACCAAATAAGGCTTGACTATGGAAAGCCAATCCGCGTCGAGTTTCTTGCTGCCAAGGTAGCTGTTGCCTGTGTCGGTGCAGATGTAAACGGTGTCGCTGTCCTTCGTCGGAAGGGCGTCGTAGTTGGCTTGCAAGCCCCGAGACATCTTCACCTTTGCCATTTATGTTCGCTTTAATTTTGCGCAAAAATAGTAAAAATTCCTAAAACTCACCCCATTCCAATTCTTCGTTGTAAATATTTGTCGTACTGCTTTGGCTTGAAGAACTCGGATTAACCAAGTCGTCATACTTGCCCAAGTAGTGTTTCTGAGCCAAGTCCCGTGTACGGTTAGCCACGTTGTTCACATGAACCAATGCGCTATGTCCTCCCTTCCCAAGTTTCCTGTCCCATTGCTGCAACAAAGTGCGAGAAACCGAAAGGTCTTCGTTCATGTCCACGTTCGTCTCTGGTAAAGGAGAATCATGTGACATGCGATAAGAATAGTGTTTCGCGTATTGCCTGTACACCGTCCCGTTGAATGTGACATACAAAACGGAGTTCTCGTTCATTTCGTCATCCGTCGCAGGATTGTCAGCTATGTAGATGCGACTGAACTTGATAGAGAAGTTGAAACGCTGCCAATTGTGCTCGTACATATACTTGACCAACTCGCGTGAAAGTTTATGTTCGGCTCTGCGAAGATACATCTGTGGAAGCCTTATGTTTGTCAGCACGAACTTGTCAGCTTGGTCTTCGGTCAACGTGGACTGCTCTCCATTGGCTCTGTTAGTGTACTCTATGCCTTTCGGTTCTATGTATTGGTTGTATGCAGGGTCGTTGTAGTTCGGTATTGCGGAAGGCATTATTACCCCGTATGACTCGGTGTCCTTCATCAATGCGACCCACACATAGTTCTCGTACGTGTCTTGCTGTGAATCTATAAATTTTCCGCTCGTTACCACATCACCCTCGAAATGTTTCTTGCCTTCCTGCTTGACTCCTCCCACCAAACCATTCTTCACGTCGTTTTCCGAATAGGTGTAACGGTCGTACAAGTTGGTCAAGTAATTGGATTGACCTCCTCCGTCTATGAGCATGTTGCTTGAGACTGGGACATACTCGCCTTCTATTTGGTAGTACAACCCTACAAGGTTCATATACCTCCGCAATGTGCCAACGTCATATACCTTTGTATAGGTAGTCCCGTCGTAAGAATAAACGTCGTATTCCCAAATCTGCACTGGATTCTTCCCTGTCCGCTCGTCCACGCCAATCTTGAAGTTGCAAGCACCGCAATTCCCTGTTGTCATGGAAAGAACCATGTCGTCTGTCGTGGCAAGGTCGAAGATATTGAACCCCATAGGTCGCAACTTGGCGAAGAAGTACGGATGCTTGTAGTCTCCTTGTATGGTGTCCTCCTCGTTGTTGTCCCAAATCTCGTTGTTGTCCGTGACATCGTAGTCGAAGGTCTCGACGACATCTATTCGGATTACGCTTCCGCTGACGGTGTTCGTCTGCTCCTTAATCGTGGGCTTCACATCGTCGAAGTTCTCTATATGCTCGTGCGGCTTCGACTGCAAGTACTCGCTCTCGAAGTTGTAGTGCTTGTCGTCGGTGTCCGTCTCGTTTTTCTTGTATATCGGGTTGCGGACATCAGAACCTACCTGCTCCTCGCCAACAGCCGTGTCAGCTGTGCCTGCTTGGAGAGGATAGTAGTTGTGCGCGTTGTAGAACCTCCGTTCTCCATCGGTCTTGATAAAAACCTCTGGCATCAGGTTCGGCAAAGGCGTGACCCATTTCAAGCGTTGGAACTCGATGGCGTTGAAGATGTCAAGGGCGACATAACCGCCAGGTTGGTATGGCGACGACAAACCGTAGTCGCTTAAATTGACTTTCTTGTTGTTGATGTACCATCCGTCGTTATCATATACGCGGATTTTCATGTTGACGAAAGATTTTAACCATTCGTCGCCAGACATGATAGGATTTGCAGTAAAAGCATTGTCCTCATTTATAGTTAAACTGTCTGGATTCGATGTGTTGCATGTGTAAATAACCCCAGATACAACATCCTTGTATTGCTTGTTGAGAGTCCTTGGCATAGGAGCAACCTTACCGCTTGACTGACCATTTTTACTGTAACCTCCGTCAAGAAGAGGATAAGGGGGGAGAGGAGACCATTCAGCAAAACTTGACAAATTATCAAGTTGGTAAAAATTATCACCAACAAAACAATAAGAATATCCTTGAAGAGGATTTTCGATAACACTTGATTGATAATAATACCCCTCATAATCCGCAATTTGCGAAACTGGCATCTCACTCTTTGGGATGTAATATCCTACTTGGAGAGTGTAATTCTTCCCTGACATAAGACCTGACCAATGCTTGCCGTCTTTCGTATCGAACATAGTCTGGAACTGTGTAGGGTCTGCATAGCTCTCTGAAGAGTCGTACAGCGCTACGGTAGAACCATCACGCATCAACGCTGCTGTCAATCTACTGCATTTGCTTTGAGACGGATTGTAGTCCAACTCCAATGTGATTCTTGGGATTTCTATGCCATTCGTGTTTATCTTGTAATAAAACACGAGGATGTAGTAATTTTCATCGGGTGCTGGCAATGCTACATCGTAGTCTGTCTTGAAAAGCACTTCTTTCACAACACCCCTTTTAATCGGCACGCCAATCCTGTTCTTCAAGAACTTCTCGTACAGCAAGGCGTCGGCGATGCTTGAACCTTCGTCTGTCGGATAGTCTATCGTAACGTTTGGAATCTCGACACCATATTCCGTATAGAAAGGTCTTAGCCATCCGTCTGGATTCGGGTTCGGATAATACCAAGGTATGTTTTCCGTGCTACCTACGCCAGTGATGCGGGTCACAATCTTGTCGGTGGTATTCGACTTTTCCTTCGATAGCAAAGCCTCCGTGTCACCGTATTCAAACGGATGTGTCGAAACTGGTATACCTTCATCGTCACGGACGAAATCGCCAGTCAGCGGGTCTATGTCAGCAAAGTCATGCTCGCAGTCGGCGACCATAATCCAAGTGTTGCCAGTGAAGTTGCCGCTTGAGTCCTTCTCGCAAGTGATGTAATACTCCAACTCAAAGGTATCGTGGAATTGCTGCAACGCTTCGTGTATCGTGTTGTTCTCGAAAGTTATCAGCTTCTCTTCGGATGTCGATTGATTCCCATACTTGTCTTTACCAATCTTGCATTGGTATCCAGAGAGGTCGTAGACGCCGTTTGTGTTCTCGTAGATGTACCCCATAAGGTAAAGGTTGTAGTTCCCATGACATTCATTGTTGTAAATGTTATAGAACGCCATCATCTCGTCTTGCCCTTCAAAGATTCCGTCTTGGTATAACCGTTCTGGTTCTACATTGAACATCGTCCACTGTTCGTATGTAAGGTACGGTACGATTTTCGGATAGCCGTTGTAATACACTTGTTTTCTCGTCAAAGAAGCCAATCCGCTACGGATAAGACTGGCGTTTATGCGCTTCGCAAGTTCGTTGATGTCTCCGTAGAAACTGAAAGACGAACTCTCCGTAATCGGTCTCTCTGTAATAAACGGTGAAACCACATCGTAAAGGTATACCCTTTCCAAAACGACTCTTTCGTCCACGAAATCCATGTCGTACTTGTATCTAGCATCTTCATTGGATTTGCTCGATGTCGGAATCTGCTTCAAGTATAGTTTCTTCCCGTCGAATACTACATGGCATTGTTGGCTCCATAGCCCGTCCAACGTGGTTCCGTCGGAGTCCGCGTAGCGCATAACGCCTTGCGCTGAAATGCTTGGCGCAGTGCCCATTCTCGTAGCGTCATAGGTAAAGTCGAAAATTTCCAATGGATTCCCTATATATGGGAACTCCCTGTCACTCACCTCGTGGTACTCTACGACTCCGCTACTTGGGTTTCTCCAAACCCTTCTGTAAGTTCCGTCCGCAATCTTGTATATGTTCGTTATGTTGTCCAATGTCGGAGGTACAGCAGTGTTGAGCGCCGCTTCGGTAGCATACGCCGTCTCGACGCAATCACTGTCCTTTATTGGAACCAACACCGTAAGAAACCTTTCCTTGGACATCTTCTACTTCTTTTTTAGACCGATTACAAATACCGCAATCCCGAACAGTACTGACAGCATAAACAAGCCGCCGCAAACCATAAATGTCTTTTGGAGCCAATTCAAAGGCTTCTCGACCGTTTTCGTTTCAGTCTTGACAATCTCTATCGGTTTCTCAACATAAAGCCTCACTGTGTCCGTTTTTACCCTATCCACATACTTTGTCGTAGTTATCTTCATAAAGACAGTGTCCCCTTTCACATATTCGTGCGTCGTGTGCTCGACAAAGACGCTGTCGCGCTCGGTCTTGGTGATGTAGGTGGTGTCGTGGACTGGGACTGGGACTTCCACCGTTTGGATTGTACGGCACGAAGCCGCTGATAGGACGAGACAAGTCAATGCCGCCCACACAGCGGCTCGTTTGCCGCGTAAAAAACCAACATTATGAAAAGAGACTTTATTTCGCATTGCCGTATCTGCTTTTGCGCTTGAATCCGTTTTCCGTCAAGAATGATTGGTACTCTCCGTTGAGAAAGGAAACCATGTGCTCTTGCCCTTCGCTTAGGCGTTTGAGTTCCTCGCCTTGCCGCTTCATTTCCTCACCTTGCTTCTCTTGGATTTGCGCTATTCGTTTCTGCTCGGCAACGACCTCGTTGAGCTGCTTGATGATGTCCTCGTTGTCGATGCCGTTCTTCTTCGTTGCGAGCAATGTCTGCTCTTGGAGTTCCTGCATCTGTTGGAACATTTCCTTGGATTTCTCCAAGAAAAGGTCGCCAAGTTCGATTTGCGACTTTTGCGCGTCAATGCTCGAAGTTTTAACCTCGTTTTCCTTTAACTTAACCTCTTCTTCTTTGAGTTTCTTGTTCTCACGGCGATACTTGACATTATTCCAAGTCTCCCACGAGAACACAACACCAATCACGGCAAGTATTATTGAGTTCCAATCCATTGTATTTCAGGGTTTTGTATTTTGTTGTTTCTTGTTTTGCTTCAACTTGTTATACTTTGCAAAGATAAGCATATTTTCAAAAAGTCAACACTAATCTGCAAAAACCTTGATGCCTTAGTAACTATATACTCTAATACCGACACCTTCACCTCCATTAAATCTTACTGATTCCAATAAAGTTCTGATGTTGTTTGTGTTTTGAGCGACAAGCGTCATTTGGGCAAGCATAGGATTGGCGTTATCACCACCAGCACCAAGGATTTGAGCTATACGAGAAACATTCATGTCGATGTTTGCGGTGTAGCCTCTGACGCTGTTCCAGTAAGCCTCCAAGATGTTCGCTTGCTCCTCTGTCATACCTTGGATTCCTGCGGCAAGACCACTCAACGAACCTTCACCTCCAAGTCCCCAAATTCCAGCGAGTTTTTTCATTTCGTCGTTGGCTTCTTCAAATAGCAATTCCTTCAATTCGTTGATTTCTTTCAATTCGTCCCAAGCTACCTCTGCGCCTTGACGACCATTAGGATTTACAGCCTCGTCAATCTTTGTAAACAACGGTTCTAATTTTGCAGCCATGTATTTCATCGTCGCCTGCTTTACGAACCAGTCGTTGAGGAACTCATCGAAGTGGTCTTGCAAGCCTTGCAGACCGTCGCCAGTCTCCAAAAAAGCGGACTTCCAAGCGTCAACGAAGCCTTGTGCTGCATCACGATAGCCCTCCTCTCCAATACCGCCAAACACCTCGATTTGCTGTTGCTTTATCTCTTCAAGGTTGTCTATTATTTCTTGCTGCTTGTCTTCATAGTCCTGCAACTTGTCTTCGTCAACATTCTTCTTCGCTTTCTCAGCATCAATCTGCTTTGCCAACGCCTCGTATTGCTCGTTGAGATTTTGCACCTCTTGGTTGTATTCCCTTATGTACGAAACCGTGTCAAAAGCCTTCTCAATGGACTTTTCCAAACGGTCATAGGCTCGTTGCAAGTCGTCAATCTTCTTCTGTTGTATCTCAATCTCACGCTCGTAACGGGCATCGTGAAGTTTTGCAACAGCACCGACAGCGACAAGGATAAGTTGAACCGCTTCAGCAATGAGCCCAATCAAGCCCATAGCAGCATTGATAGATGTGCCAGCGGCTATAAAACCAGCAACCAACTGAGGTATCAAAGTCAACGCTTGCGTTATAGTTTGAACCATCGTGTCACCAAACTCTTTCCAACCTTCAGTCAATGCGTTTGTCTCACCACCAAGAGCATCAAAAGTGTCATAGAATGCATCGCCCATTGCACCTACTTTTGTTATTGCATCAGCGACCGCACCGTTCCATTTTGCCATTCCGTCTGAAAAGTTCTTGAAAGCCTTTTGCCACTTCTTCAACGATGAAAGGCGGTTAGAAACCTCGTCAGCTTCTTTCTTGTATTCATTTATGGTATCGCCAACGGAAGAAGATGTCTCACCACCGTTACGAGCAAATAATGCGTTCCCTCCAGCGTCTGTTGCTTGATAAGCGGCACGCTCGTTTAAAGCTGTCCTATAATCCACCAAAAGAGGAATAATCCTTTGCAAGTATTCGATTCTTGCTTGGATTTCCGCATTGGTGTCCTTTTCAGCAGATGTCGCCGCGTCCTCTGAAACAGACAATGAATCAAGCTCGTCGCTATATTGACCTATAAGAGTGTCAATATCCGTGTTTTCGAGCATAGATATGACATCTTCGGGCAGTGCTCTATTTGCCGTTGCCACAGCCTCATCATGCTGCTCCAAGCCTTTCAGTTGACCTTGAAGTTCCTCATAACATCTTATTTCCTCTTCAAGACCTTTCAGCTTCTCGGCTTGTGCCGTTTGCTCTTCGTCAAGTCTCTTCTTTGTTTGCGCCCAAGTCTTGCCTCCGACATCGGTAGCCGCGTCACGCATTTCTTTCAACGACTCCCTCATAACGGATATTGAATTGATGTCCATTTGAGCTTCAAGAATCTTTTGACGCGCATTGATAGCCTCCTTCAAAGCCCTTGGCGAAAGCGTCTCTGGATGTGCAAGCAACTCTTCAATCTTGTCGAGCATTATCTTCATGTAGTCGACAGGGACGGATGACAAGTCGTCCATCATTTCCACATAGAACGCGCTTTCCTTGAAAGATTTCCAAGTAAGTTCGTTTATGTCTTTTTGGTACTTGTCCTCGATGCCTTTCAAGATGTTCTTCTGCTGCTCTCCGTTGAAGTTTGCAGTGACAAAAGCCACATCCTTTGCGTACTGCATTTCCACCTTGGCACGCTCACTGTATTCTTTTTCAAGATACTTGCTGTATTCCTTCGCTTTCTCCTTGCGAGACTTGAGGATTTCCGCGTCAATCTTGTCAGACCATTGCTTGTATGCCTTCAAATCCTCTTCGTCAAAAGAAGCACCTTGCTTCTCGTAAAACTCTTGCATTGCATCTTGCAACTCTCCAAGCGTTTGCGAATCGAACTCTGGGAACAAGTTCTTAGCCGCTTCTGGAGAAATGTTGAGCTTGTCGAGTTCGAGCGTCAGCTCGTAGTCGTTGAAAGCCTTCTCAATCTGCTTGCCGAAATCCTCTCTGATTCGCACTTGTGCGTTAATCTCAATCTCTGTTTCGAGTTGGTCGATGTACTTCTGTACCTCGGCGGCGGCATCCTTACCTAACCTCGTTGCGTATGACTTGACTTTTTCGAGTGCTTGAATCATTCCCTCGTTGGTCGTGAAGTCGTAGTTGGTGATGCCAGCCTTGCCAAGAATCTCCTTCACGGAATCTTTGTACGATTCCCTCACCTTCTCCTCGCTCTTTGCGTAACCGTATGCCGACTTCGACAACTTGTCGTACTCACCGCGCATCTCCTTGATGAGAGAAATCAACTTGGAGGCGTTTTCGTGGGTTGTACGAGTGGTTGTTTTCTTTGGAACATAACCAAAAAACTCGGCAAGAAACTCAGCCATAGATTTTTGCTCTTTCAAATTCTCTATGGTAGTTTTAGCGTTTTCTTTCTGTTCTTCTGTTAGGTTCGTCTCGTTTTCAAGAGCCTTTTCTTGGTTCTTTATAAGACCGTCAAGTTCGTCAGATTGTTTGTGATAAGCGTCCGCCACTTCTTTCAAGTTATCGGTTACGCCTATTTGAGACAGTTGCTTGCCATAAGCGTTTGACGCTTTGCCAAACTTCTCCATAAATGCGCTTTGCGCGGCGGCAAGCCTAAACTGACCAACGGATAAGTCATATCCTTCTTCTTCGACTATTTCATCTGCCGACTTTGTGTCGAGACCAAGTAACTTCGCTATTTTAAGCAACCATTTGTAACGCTCCTTTGCTTTGTCAACCGCTTCTTGTGCTTTCTTAACTTCTTCTTCTGTTCCGTCAACAAGGAGGTTTTGTCTCTTTACCGCTTCATCTATTGCTTCACGACCGTTCCCCAAATTTTCACTAAGGATTTTCGTGTAATTTGTCAAACCGTTTGTGATGTCTGAAGCGGTTATAAGATTGCTATTTATAAGTTCAATAGCAGCATTCACCTTGTCCCAATCTGAAATCATTTCTGGATAGTCGATGATTTGTTTCTTCAACTCATCGAAAGTACCTTCTATACCAGCGCCTTTTAGGATTCCTTCTGATATTTCTTTGTTTACTGCGTCAACAAAGATGTCGCCAGTTGTTTGAGCTTGTTTTCTAAGTTCTTCTGCTTGGTCTTCTGTTATTGCACCAGCGTCAAGTTTCAGTTTTATCTTGAAATCCTCTTGCCTCTTGTTGATTTCTTGCTTTATAACCTCCCAAACACCACTTTTTTCAGCCAAATCAGGAGGAACAACAATCCTCATATTATCGAGTAAAGGAATCTCTACTTTTTCACCAACATCGGCTTTGGTAAGTTTTTGCATTGCGGTTGCAACTTGTGATTGCATAGCAAGAATGTCTTCTTGCACTTGCAATGGCAAACCTTTCAAATCCTCTGAAATCTGTTTTCTTTCATCCCTTAGTTTTTGTTCTTGCTCCGCATACAATTCGACCAAATCGACCAAGCCCTTGCTAATTTCTGTAGCGCCGCTGACGCCATAGAAAGTGTTTAACCATTCTCCAGTAGCATTGACAAGTTCTTGTCTGCTTTTAAGTTCTTCATCGGTCAAGTCATGTATCTTCGTCTGTGCATACTCCGCAAACTTTTCAACATTTGCAAGCCACATGGTATTCTTACCACTTAACATTGAAGCATCATTATACAAGAATGTGTACACATCTTTCACCCCCCATGCTTGTGTCGGATTGAGCAATTTGCTCTCCCTTCGCATATAATCTTCGGCGATTCTTTGCTGTGCTTCTTCCTCTGCTCTAAGTCTTGCTTTTTCCCTAATGTTCAGATTGACCCTTTCTTGAGCATCCGCCAAATCGTTGAGCGTCGTCGTTTCAGAGACTTGAAAACCTATATATTTGCCATATTGAGAGTTTAGTTTGTCTATAATTTCCTTCCTTTCAATCGAGCCTCTGTTTAACTCATTGAAACGTCGAATTAACTTGTCGTAGTTATTGACCTCTTCGTCAGCTCTTGATTTGTTTTCAACACGAATGTTTGCCAAATCTTCACTTAGTCTCCTTGCTTCCCTTATAGGCTCCATTATTTTGTTGAAAGCATATAAAGCGCCCTCAATCGCAAGGAACGGCGCAAACGACTTAAATATTCCGCCTAACGCTTTCCAAGCCATCTTCACATTAAATATGGCCTTTTGCGTTTGATATTGCCAAGCCGTAATAGTTTTTGCTTGTCTATTAAGCAACAAGGTTTCTTTTACCAAGGAGGCTTCCATTTCGACCGTCTGCTTCTTTTTCCCAAGACGCAAGCGAACTATAGCATCACCGTATTTCTGTGTTCCCAGCCTTGCTAATTTCGTAACGGCAACATAAGCCCCCAAAATAGCAACGCTACTTTTTATAAGAGGGACTATATCTCTCCAATTACGAACCATATTATTAAGGATTTCGACAAACTTTCTAATTGTACCTTGATTCGCTTGACCAATAGTATTCAGCATTTGGTCATAAGCATCGTGCAATTTGTTTAACTGTCCTTTGACGGTATCAGCTTGCACTTCTTGCATCTCAAAAAACTGACCACCCTCGTCTGTCATCCGTTTGAAGATTGCCTCAACATCTTCAAATCTGACCATTCTTTTGGTCACTCTTTCCATTACTTGTGCAGTTGAAACAGCACGACCTTCAATCTCTGTGAAATACTTAGAGAGTTCTCCCAACACATTGACACCAGCCTCTGTAAACTGACGGATTTCCGATGCTCTAAGGAAATTTGCAGCTTTCACTTGACCGTAAGCCAAAATCAAGCGTTGCATATCGACACCAAGACCAGCGGAAATGTCGGCAAGACGCTTTGTCGTGTCAAACAACTTTTCAGTTTCGATACGATAAGCGGCAAGTTGCTTGGTGTAGGTCACGAGTTGCATTGCCTTGAACGGAGATTGCAAGGCTTGCTGCATAGTCTGATTCCAAATCTTCGTTGCGGCATCAACATCGCCGATGATTTGCTTCATAGCGACGAACTGCATCTCAAACTCTCCCCTCGTTTCAATCAGCTTCTTTCCGAACTGAGCCAAGCCGCGGACGGAGAAGGCTACTCCAAAAGCGGAGGCAAGACGCTGAAGGGTCGGAAGCATCTTACTCGTTTCGTTGTTAAGCCCTTGTTGTTTGTTTCTTGCATCTTGTACAGCGTTACCATATCTTCGCATGGCCTTTTCAGCCTCTGTAATTTCATACTTTGCAAGTCGCCCTCTCGCTCTTTTTCCACTTCCTTGAGAAATTGCATCCAAATCTTTTTGTCTGGCAATGAGTTTTGTCAACTCTGCCGAAATTTCTCTATACCTTGCCTTTTCCTCCGAAGTAAGTTGTTTCCCCTCAGTAGCCCTTTTCTTGTCTATAGCAGCCATTTCAGCCTTAATCTGAATCTGTCTGCGCTGAATGTTCATTGATTCTCTATCAGCTTGCTTTTGAGCATTTAGTTGTTTGCTGAAATAATCCTTATATGCAGCTTTACTTTCTGCCGTGCGTTGCTCTCTTCTTGATTTTGCTAAATCATCCTCTGCCTTTGTTAAAGCCTTGTTTGCTTCAAGCGCTTCTTTGTATTTTTGTTTTGCTGCTTCTGTTTTTTTTCTTTCTTCTTCTGCAATCAATTCATTGAGTTCTCTCTCATCTTCCGCAGCCTTTCTTTTAACCTCTGCTTCTTCTTGCGCAATTCTTTTTCTTTCTTGCGATTGCTTTTCTTGCGCTTTCTGAAAAGCAAGTTGCTCGTTGTACAATTTTTGTCCAGCTTCCGCAGACCCAGGTGTGGCTTGCTCTATCTGCCTTTTCTGTTCATTGATGGTTGTGAGTAGCGCACTAAATTCTCTCCAATTTTTCAAATCCTCGCCTTGCAACTCTCCGAACTTCCTTCCACCGACGGCAAGGCTTCTCGCTTTTTCAACGACATCTTGCTTTTCCAACAAAGCAGCATATCTTTTTGCCGCCTTGTCAATTTCCTTTTCGTCAAATGCGCTAAGGAATGGAGAAACAACTGTCTTTATTTGCAGATTATTTAGTTTCTTAGCTAAATAGTCTACAAGTTGGTCTGTGTTTGCCATTCCTACCTCTCTGGCTTCTTTAAACAAGTCTGCAATTCCTTTATCGAAACCTTGTAAAAGTTTGATTGATTCTGCTATTCTTTGGTCAAGGTTTTCAACTTCTTTGCTTAGGTCTTTTATTGATTGAGCAGCATTATCAGCCATTATATTGTTCTCCTATGTTTTATTCGTTTGGAAATCGTATTTTCGTACCAAGGTCGTTGTTAAGTTCCTCAACGCTCATGTTGTTAATATCTAAGGTCTTGAAACCTTTGTTTTTCGCTTGATTCTCGCTAAGGTAGTTCACATGCGAGTTGTCCATCCCCATTATCTTTATCATCGGTATGCTGTACTTCCACAGGTAGTCCTCCATTGTCATAAATGGGTTCGCCTTCAAGAAATCCACCATATCACCTATCTCGCTAACCGAACGGATTATCTCCGTCCTTGAGTCTTTGTCCTCGTCCTCTTCTTCTCCGTCACGCTCGCTCTGAATATCTGGAGCATACCCAGAGCCTCTATAAAAAAAGACACGTCGACCATCTGCAGACAGTCGAGCATGATGTGCGCCATGTCATCCTTGTCGGCTGACCACATTATAGTGTCGACAGTCCTCTTGAACGTCTTGCTGTAGCCTTGGTTTGGGTCTCCGTTTTGGTAAATCTTGTTCTTGTCGTTGAGCAAGGCAAGAGCAAGAACGTTGCACAACGCTGGCATCGATACGAGCAACGCCTTCAAGACATCGCCATATGTCGCGCCCTCCTCCTTGTTAACCTTGCACACTTCCTGCACAATGAGGTATTGCGTGCCCATCCTCAACGGTCGCATCTCCCATTCCGTGCCAGCCAACTTTTCCATAGTCGGGGCGTCGGAAAGTATCTCCGCCAATCGGTTCTGAGCCTCGTCGGAGACCTTCAAAGCCTCTTGCTCTTGCTGTTTTATTCTTTGCTTAATATCTGATTTTGCCTTGATTATAGCCATTGCCTTAAAGTTTTAGTTCAACCGCAAAGATAGTGTTTTTTTTTCGGAGAAAAATCAATCATCGTCTCCACCGCCGCCTCCTTCTCCGCCTCCGCCTCCGCCTGGTGTCGGCAAAGAACCGTCGCTTGGCTTAACCACGACATCGTTTGACACAGAGCCATTTGAGAAGTTGATATATGTGTAATAATCCAAAGTGTCAGTGTTTTTCTTGTAATAGAAAATTGGCACTCTGTTCTTCGGCACAAACAATACAGGTGTATATGGGGTGTATATGTTGTCCGATGCGATGGAAGAAAACAGCAACAATGCCGTGTTCGAGCTGTTTTGTATTGCACATGCTTTTGCGAAAGCGGTTCCAGATATGTTGCCTTGCGAAGCACGAGTCTTCAACTGCTGTATGAAGAGTTTGCTGTTCATCTGCACCTTGGGAAGTATGATGTCTGGTATAGACTGGTCTGAAAAACGTATTCTTATGAGGGCATAAAGCCTTACGAAATCATCGTTGAATGCGGCAGCGCCCTCGTTGCTTCCTGCCGTCATCGCACCGAACAATGACCGCAAGACGCTGTTCTGCAAGTCGAGACATTGAGCGGTGAAGTTGTACTTTGAACCAGACACGCTCTCAATCAAAGGCGAAGCCTTGAACTCGTTGTACTTAGCCTCGGTGTTCCCGTCGGACTGCTCCAATGTTATTGTGTCGCCTATGATAGCAGAAATATCGTACACATCGCTTCCAAGTACATAGTCCCCAATCGTGCTATCGTACACATACGGCACAACCATCATCGAAGAGGCTTTCTTAATGATTGTCCTTCCGTCGTTTGTAGTTATCAGTGACATTGTTTTACCCTTTCGTTTTACTGAAAAAGGGAACGGTACTAAGACCATTCCCTTTCCCTTTACTAATGAGACTTTTTTGTCACAATATTATGCAGAGGCAATGGTGACTGCACCGCCTTCTGCTACTGTTACGACGACACCGCCAGAGATGGTGCCGCCGCTTTCGGTTGCGCCAACGGTGAACGACTTGCCCTCTTTCATGAAGAACAAGCCTGTTTCGGTCAGCGTTGTGGCAGAGCCCATCTTCACGTCGGTTGCGTAAAGGACGCCGCTCAATTCACCACGAGCGATGTCGGTACGGAGGTTCTCAAGAACTGTCTTCGAGTCCATCTTAACCTTCGGCATGACGACGACCTTGCCGTCGAACAGAAGCAAGATGGTGCAGAACAGTTCCTTGTACTGGGCAGGAGCCCAAGTGAAGTCGTGAGCCTCGTCCTCTTCCCATCCGAAGATGTTGGTCATGATGGCGTTTTGGAAGTCGAGGCACTGCATCGTAAGGTTACGGTTGCCCAAGGAGATGTTCTCGTCCAACGGGTCGTCACCGAACTCCCACGGAATCTCGGTACGGTCTGCGTCGTCTTGGGTCAGAGAAACGGTGTCGCCAACGATGTCATGAATGTCATAACCGTCAGTTCCGATTTCACCGTCTTCCCACGGAACGAAGATAATGCCAGTGGCGTCTTGGAAACGCACTTGACCAGAGTTGATTTTGGTAATTGCCATAATGGTAATCCTTTCTTATTTAATTGTTATACTTTTGTTGATTAGCAAGTTATTGTAAGGTTGAAATAGACGAAGTTGCGATGCCAACTGATTGAAGAGTCATAGTCTGAACCGTTGGATATGCGCTCGACGGAGTAGTGGTCGTCGTGGATTGAGTTGAGGACATCACACAAACTGTTTTCCATCTCGTAGAGCTTCGGGACGTTCTTAGTGCCGTCAGCGTTAGGTCTCGCGTAGAGGAAAATGTAGACTGTCGCCTTGCTGTACACGCCGTAGTCGGTCATGGGCAGGTCGCAGTCAATGAGCACCATGTCATTCCATTCGTTGCCTATTGCCGAAGGCAAAGTGCCAGCGAAGGTGTGGTCAGATACGACACCGTTCAAGATGCTGTACAGGTACTCCTCGACCATACTTGTGTTTGCGTGTCTGTTCAGTTCTCTCATTACAATCCACTTTGTTTGATTTCTCTTGCTCCTGTGCTTTCAAAGATGTATCCGTAGATAGCCTTGCCTTTTTGTGAGTCGGGTCTTGCCTTCATCAAAGCGCCGCCTATTCTGCTTATTCCGTATTTCAATACAGCAAGATTGTATCCGTAATAAATTCGAGCGTTAAAACTTGCGAAACCTCCGTTTGCCTCTACTCGAACTGCATAAGGCGCTGTCGCTGCGATAACGGCTGTGAATCTTGAATCGTAATACGGTTCGTATTCGCTCAAGAACTCCACAGCCCTTTGGTCTAAGTCCCAATCGTGTTCAACTAAAGGAGGCGCTTCTTGTGGTTGCATACTGTCAAAACGATAGTATTTTCTGTCCCAATTACCATCCTTGAACACAGCGAACACCGTGCTGCGAACCAAGTCTGATGTTCGGTTTAAATGCTCTCTCCTGACCGTGGAGCGGTGCTTGGAAATATCTTCCTTGCCTACTTTCATGATTTGGTCGACAATCTTCTTGTCCCAATACCCCTTCGTGAAATACTTGTCGTCGAAGCCGAACAAACGGTTGATGTTCGTGTGTATCCTTGACACAGTACTCTGATGGTAGACTTCACCGAAAGGGATTTCAAGAAAGATTCCTCCAATCATACGTCCGTAGCCTCCACCCTTGCAAGATAACCTCGGCAATGGTGAGGAACGACGTCGCTCCCGCGCTCCGTGTAGTTCTCGAATGTACCCAACTGTGACGGAAACACGCCTATGACCTTTCCTGCCACAAGCAGTCCGTATTGGTAGCCTCGGAACATCATGCCACGCTGCACGGGAACGACATCCTCGTCACCGTCGAAAGGGACATATACGCCGTAGACAGCCTTGGAAGTTTGGGTCGCACGGAAGTTCGCGTCCTCTTGTATGTCGCAAACCACCTCTGCAACGACCTCCTCGGTCACTGGCGCAAGCAACGACGATGTGTCCTTCACGGCACGGTAGAAAGTGCCAGTGAAAGGATAGTCCTGCAATTCGTCCCTGTCGATGTATGCCATTGGTCGTCCTATTTTTAAATGTCGTTACGGTTGCGACGGCTTTGCTTTTCAGCACTGCCTTCCTGATTCTCTGAACGTGAGATATACTTCGTATTTATATTACTTTTCATCTTTGTTACGCTCTCCACAGGCTTAAATTTGGGTCGCACCTCCATACTCAAATATCGTTACGGAAGAACACTCGCGCCGAGTTGTCTGGCAACTGGTCTATCATCGGGTCATCATACTCTTCGTAGATTCCCCTAAGCCAGTCGAGAATCTCGTCCTTGTTGTACATTGTCTGCGAACCGATGCCCTTCTTGTAACTTCCGTGCGATTGGTCGTAGGAAGCCCACACATTGGGCGAAAGGTACGCCGTGAGCAACAAGTCGGCTGTAATGAGGTCACGGTCACGCTTAGTAAGCTCGTCGTATTCCGTAACCTCTGCGACCCCCCTCTCCAAGGCGATGCGCACAAGCACCGCCTTGTCGAAGGTGAATCCAGTCAAGCCGCTCATGTACTGCAAGATGTCAAACTCGATTGCCGCCATGCTCGTCTATTCCTTTCCTTTTTCGGTTTAGTACCAGTTGCCGTTGTCGCTGGCAGTGCCAGTGGTCAGGATGAAGTGGTACAGGTACTCGTCCAACGTAGGCGTGGCAGAGTAGATAAGGCGGGTGCGCCACTGCTTGCCAACACCGTCGGGCCAGACGCTGTTCTGCACATAGCCAAGCCCGTTGAGCGTGGGTTCAAAGACGTTGGTGATGGCGGGGTTGTTGAGGTCGTCGGTCAACACTTCAGCATCGAGGATGCCAGTGTGACGGATGAGACCAGCCCTGCCAAGCGGACGCAAGGTCACCTTACCAGCAGCCCAACCACGAACTACACCCTTGTTCTCGTCACGTTGTTTCGTGTCGTGAACCTTGATTGTAATGCGGGTCAGACGGTTGTTGAGCATAGTCAGAAACTGCTCGTCGCTGAAGCTCATCACTCTCGAAGAGGCTTGTACCGCATCGTTGAGGATAATGCCAGGGTTGGCGACGAAAAACATACTTTCCAAGACCTGCTTGTTCTTCTTGACATAGTTTTCCCAAATAGCCTTTGGCATGTCAAACTGCCAGTTCCATTCAACGCCAAAACCTTCGTTCACTTGGTCTACCAGACGGTTCAAAGAGTCAATCATCAGAGCGTCTGTGTCAGCCCAAGTGGTCTGAACTTCTGAACTGCCAGAGAGTTTGAACATGCAGGCGTTCAGGAAGTTCTTGGCAGGGATGTCGGCCTTGTAGATGCCTTCCTTGATGCCAGCGGCCTTGTCATAGTAGATGAAGCCACGGGTCATAAGTTGCTCGCCCATGTGGGTGATGGTCATGTTCGCACTGTCAACGAAAAGTTGCAGCTTCTCAAGGTAAGATGCGATGAACTGCGCGTCGACATCCGAATAGTTCTCGCGAAGATTCTCGTACAACTCGCGTTTCTTGCGCATCGTCCAAGAAGTCTCTTGGAAGTGCTTTGTCGTGAAGTGGGCGACGGGTGCGCTGTAGAACTCGGAGTTACCCTCTTCCATCGGCAATGAGTCTCCGAGGGGAGCACGCATATCTGAAAGCACTCCGTTCTCAATCTGACGCATATATGCGCGTACTTGTGCGTTACCGTTGTCATCGTGAGGCGTGATTTGGGGGTCGATGGAGAAGTCCATAGTCCATCCGTCATACCTCGGCTTCAACATCGTAGGGTCGTTCAACACCATGCGTCTGACGGTTCTTGCGTCAGGATTCGGGTTGAAGAATGACATATAGTCGGATTCTGTAAAATCAGGAAATCTGTGTGCCATAGTTTACTCCTTTCTTATTTAATTAGCCTTCAAGGGTGGTTACACGAGCATCGAGCGCGGCGATTTCAGCGGCTTGCGAAGCCATCTTCTTGCCGTTCAAAGCCCAGTTGACGTGGAATTGTCCAGGGATGTTGCACATGTTGAGGTCAAGGACGCACTGCGGCATCGGGCACATCTTGTCAATCCACATAAGGCCACCGAGGACAGGTGTCCATTGGTAGCGAGCCTTGTAGAAATCATCGTCTGTCACATCTACGACCTCACCATTCTCATCACGTGTCACACCGACACCAGCGATGTTCTCCGTGCCAGTGGTGAATGTGATGTCGCATTGGATAACTCCGTTGATGTTCTTGACAAGCATTGCTTTCGTTGTGGATGTGCCTTCGGTGAAGTTCTCGGCTTCCACGAGGATGGCGCCTTTGGTGATGGTCTGTGCGGCACTGATGGTCAGTTGCCAAACCTTGACGGACTTGCCGCCGATGGTAGCGGTTGTCGAAGTCACTGCGGTCACTTTAACGGCAGTGCCATTGCCTCCAATTACGGAAGGAGCAACCATGAGGCAGTCACCGACAAACGGCTTGTGGCGATATTGGCCGCCTTTCTCGTCGAGTTGCTCGATGTAAACAGTCGTGCTGTTTGAAACAGCGTCTGCGACCTTGAAGGTTCGCAACAGGTAGACCTCTGGGTCGAGGTCGCTGGGATGACCAGTGGGGCGATATTCGCAGACATCGCCAGCCCACATCTTGGCAGGGCCCTTGGGAGGGTTCATAACCTTGCCACCGATTTGAGGTTGCGCGTTGTCGCTCAGCACGTCAACGAGGTTGACGAACACATTGCGATAGCCACCAATCTTCCCGTCAGTCTGAATCAGGGAAAGCCCAGGAAAGTAGTCGTCTGGACTTTTTACAAATGGCATGTTGTTAGGCATATTTCTGTGTGTTTTTAATTGTTATACTTGCGTTGTCTGTACGGGGCTTCCACCCATGACACCATCGTGTTGCTTGAGGATGTTTTTTACCCCTTCGATTGTCTTCTTCACACGTTCGGAGTCGTTTCTTTCGCCGTCCGTGGATTTCGGTGTGACCTTGCCGCCTTTCGTGTGCGTCTTGTTGTAGAACGCCACATAGTCCTTCGCCTTGGCTTCGACATCGGTGTCAGCCGTGACGTTGATTTCGGCGAGGTAGTCTTCAATCCATTCGTTGTCCTTGATGTCCTCTGACATCTTCGCGATGAGTTGCTTGCGCTTCTCGGCAACGGTGTCAGCCGTCTCCTTTGCCGCAAGTTTCTCCTCCATCTTGGCGATTTTCTCCATCATCGCCTTGATTTCCTTGTTCTCGTTTCCGCTGCCGTCGCCATCGTCGTCGTTCTTCTTCTGTCCCGACTTTCCGTCGATTTTCTTCTGAAGTTCGTCGAGTTGCGACTGCATCTTCTGAGCGACCTTGGAGTTCTCGCTGTGCGTCAAGCCGATAGAGGTCTTCACCTGCTTGAACACTTTAGCGACGAAATCTGCCAACTCCATCTCACTGTCTTCCCCAATCAACTCCAAGCTGTTGTCTACAGCCTCGGAGATGGTGCGACCAAGGTCAAGTTCTTTGTCCTTGGCTGGGATTTTGGCTTCAAGTTCTTTGATAGCCTGTTCCTTCGTGAATTTCATGTGAATTTCTGTTTAAAGTTAGTTGAAATTATTTCGGTGCAAATATATGTATAATTTTCAATAAGTTACGCAACTTTATTTAAAGTTTTGGTCAAGGTGAGAGTTAAGTTATTGTGTTATAGTGTTATGAATTTTTAAATAATAACATTTATTCATAGTGAAAGTTCGGTTTTTCAGTGATTTCCGACCGTTACTTGAAGTTTTACTTTAAGTGTTTACACTTGTTTTTGTGGAAAAAAGCGTATATTTGCAAGCGGAATCCAACTCGGTGGCGGGGGATTTCTTTTCTTGCGCTTATCCCTCGCCACCTTTATCAACAAGCGCAAGATAACCATAAAAGCGCAAGAAAATGGTACAAAACTTAGAAAATGAAATCTGGAAACCAGTGAAAGAATATGAATCAAGATACGAGGTCTCAAATATGGGACGTGTAAAGAGCCTCAGTTATCAACGCACGGGCGAAGAACGATTGTTGTCGCAAGTGTGTATGAGCGGTAACTATCTTGGCGTATCTTTATTGAAAAACAACAAGGAAAAACGTTTTATGGTGCATAGGTTGGTCTATGAGGCATTTCGCGGTTACTTGCCAAAATTCGTTGTCACGATGAAGGGCGACGAACGTATGGAAGTGAATCATATCAACGAAATCAAAACAGACAACCGCTTGGAGAACTTGGAGTTGATTACCTGCACACAAAACAACAACCACGGCACGCATAAACAGCGCATAGCAAAATCAAACTCAAAAAAAGTTTACCAATACACGATGGACGGAAATTTCGTGAAAGAATGGGATAGTACAAAGTCTTGTGCCGAATACGGTTTTAACCAAAGTGCTGTGAGTGCTTGTTGTAGAAACACTTATTGCCACAGAGAAAGAAACGATTATAAAGGATATATATGGAGTTTTATTCCACCTAAACAAGATTCGTAAATGTCAGATAAAACACAAATATATCGACCGCATGAGGGCTTTCAGACCAATTTTGTCCGTACCAATGTAGACGTGTGCTTTGGGGGCGGAAATTTGGGCGCGGGAAAAAGTTTCGGGGCTGCTATGGCTACCGCCGAACCGTCTTTGGATTCTAGGTGGTGTGGGCTTTTCCTCCGTAACAACTTGGACGACATCAAGCGAGGCGGAGGACTTATAGATTCCTTCCGTGAACTTTACGGAGACTACATACAAGTTCGTATTTCGGATATGCCAAGAGTGACATTCCCCAATGGGTCGTTCGTGGACTTTACACATGTAGCCGACCAAACAAAGGAGTCGATACTTCGCCGTTTGAAGGGGAGCCAATACGACATGATTTACTTCGATGAGTTGAGTAATTTCTCGTGGGAGGCTTTTACAACTATCTTGTCAAGAAACCGTGGAAAATCGCCCTATGCAGGGAAGTGCCTCGCAACGACCAACCCAGAGAGGGAACACTGGACAAGGGATTTCATTGATTGGTATGTTGACGAATCTGGATACATTATCCCAGAAAGGGACGGTGTAGTTCGTTTCTTTTACATTATGGGGACGACTGTAAAGGATGTTTGTTGGGGCAGTAGTAAGGAAGAGGTTTACTATCAGTGCAAGGCTGATATAGACAAAATTCTTCGTTCACAGCACAGCGAGAACTGGGAGGAATACATCAAATCCTTCACATTCTACGAAGGTAAGATGTCCGAAAACAAAGAAATGCTTGAACGCAACAAGGGATATGTCGGAACTATCGCCATGATGGGCGGTGCAGAACGCGACAAACTCCTTGGCGGTAACTGGAATGTTTCAAGTCGTGACGAACAAGATTGTGTAATCACATTCGACGAAGCCCAATCAGTCTTCACCAACGACGAGCAGATAAACGGCGACAAGTGGATTACGGTAGACCTTGCTGACAGCGGTACGAACAACTTCGTCCAAATAGCTTGGGACGGCTTGCACATCATCGACATAGACATTGCACCGTTCACCACTCCTGCCGAGAACGCTCGTAGGGCTATGGTTTTCGCGAACAAACACAACATAGGGTACAGGCACATCATTTTCGACGCAATCAGAGGAAGATATTTCTTGGATTATATTTCAGAAGCCATACCTTACGAATCATACAGGTCTCCTTTTGGCATCAACGCATTGCAGTACACGAAACTGAAGGATTGCTGCTACGGAAAATTGGTGTACCTTGTGAAAAACAACCTTATTTCCGTTTCCGATGAAGTGGCAAGGAGAAAATATATCAATGCTGCGTCAAAGACTACATCGGACTTGACAATACAAAACGAGTTCTGCGAAGAGGCGAGGGTTATCCGTTGGGTAGACGCTCCGAACGGGAAGAAGCGCCTTGCTACAAAAAAAGAATTGAATAAACTGCTTGGTCGAGGTAGGTCTATGGACTTGTTTGATGCAATCTCAATGAGGATGATGCCTCTGCTAAATTCACAGGATGGAATGGAACTTGAAAACAGCCGTAGACAATACGAAGGCTACCAAGACGAAAAGGACTCTGGAAACAGAGTAGACATATACGATGACACAAATTTCGGGATAAGCTATGGACAATGAGCAAATAAAAAATACTATTGAGCACTTCAAGGAAAGCGGAGATATAATCCGAGTGAGGGATATTGCCTACACCTTGCTTTCAAAGATGTTTGTAGACAACAAGACAGCCTACCAATGTCTTTTCGGTTCGGAAGGATACGATGACTATGCAGACGACGAAATGCGTTCCAAGTTGGAACAATACCTTTCCGATGCAGGATATATCAAAAGTGTCAGTGAAGACAACGACACTGGCACGATAACCTTTGAGGAAAACCGACGCGAGATGGAGATTCTTTTGAAGAAAACACAACAGTCGATGGATGACGGCTTGTTAGACCCGAAAGATGGTTTAAAGATTATGGCCGACATCCGCGTCAAGCTCAACGACAAGTTCAAGGTCGAGAGCAAGAAGCAAGACAGGATGATTGTCGTTGAACGCAAGTTTTCGTTCGTGTGTCCCCATACACGAAGGGAGTGCTACCAACTCGACAAGGACTTTGCTATGAAGAAATGGAATCTAATCGAAAATACTCAAAACAATGGAGAATAATACTAACACACAAGATGTCGATGCTCTGCTTGCGTCGGCAAAAACAGAGAACGATGTCGCGGCTCTTTTGAAAGACCGCGACAGACTATTGAGGAAGAAGCCGTTCACGAGGGGTGGGACGATAAAGCCCACCACAAGCGGAGGCTACAAGAGCGGAGTGAGCCTTGGGACGAAGGTCACGGCGAAGCACTCGACCATGCGAAGGACAGTGGTCAGCCAAGACCAGTACATGAGCGAGTTAGACCCGTACATGCACACCGTTCTGTTTGACGAGAACATCCCTTCGATTTGCGTCAAGACCGCAGAGAACGGAGCGATGGAAATCAAGTTCGTGAAGTCGGCGTTCCCGTTCCAGCAGTGCATCATGGAGAAGCAGACCCTACACATGGCTTGCCTGCCGATGAAGTTTACATTGTCGGACAAGAAGCCAACCGACTCTATGCAAGAGGACTTCGTGACATTCAAGCACTACTGGGACTTGCGCAACCAAGACGGAATGAAGGTCAAGATGGTGGCAACGGCGAAATCGTTCGGTGACGCTGGCTTGCTCTACTATCTCGACCGTCACGGTGAAATCAAGTCGAGGCTTATCTCTTACGAGGACGGCTATGTCATCTGTTCGCACAACGACATTAACGGAGACCGTATGCTTGAAGTAGTGTACTATGTGGATTCCGACAACAACGAGTGCATCGACTGTTGGGACGACCGTAACTTCTACCGCTTCACCACAACCGAGACTGGCGACTACGAGTTGATCGTAGAGCCGCATCCTTTCGGAGAGATACCGTTGATTACGAAGCGCACGGCTGTCGCTTGGGACAGAGGGCAGACCTTGATTGAGGGTTACGAACGCACGGCGAACATCTTCCAAGTGTTGCAGAACAAGTTTGGTTGGGGCTTGCTCTATGTGAAGGGCAGAATCGACCCTAACGCGAAGAAGATTGCTGGCAACATCGTCTTGAACGACGTGGGCTACGAGGACAAGGGCGACGCGAAGTTCCTCGACCCTCCCAAGCCGCAGAACGGCATCGACACCCTCGACTTGATGTTCAAGCAAATCGAGATAGCAACTGGCACTACCTTCATCCTCCCTTCAGACATCCACACCTCGTCCGACACGAGCGGTATCGCAGTCCAAATGACGCAATCATTGGACATCCAGACCGCGAAGAACGGCATAGTCGAATGGCAGAACGTAGCCGACAAAATGGTTCGCCTCTTCAAGCGTGGATTGGCAATCGAGTTGGTGAACAAGGGCATCAAGAACGACGCAATCACCGAGTTTGATAAACTCAACATCAATGCGAGTTTTGACATTTGGCAACCGTACTCAGAAGAGTCGTACAACCAAATGCTTTCCACGATGAAGAACGCTGGTATCTTGTCACAACTGACCGCGACGGAACAAAACACAATCAGCCGCCCAGACGAGTGGGAACGCTTGAAGAAAGAAGAGGCTGAGACGTTTGAAAAGGAATTGGAGAAGGAAAGAAGGACTAAGGAGTTGGAGGCTCAATACTCCACGGCTTCTCAAAACCAACAAGGAGGCACAAAACAAGCCGAATGACGAGATTTTTGAATCAAGTCGAAGGATTTATCATCTTTTTGAAGAAAATCGCTTACAAGTAACTCATATCATTTTCCATTTCAGCGAAAGGGCGGACAAACTTGATTGCCCGCCCTCTTTTTTTTGAAACAAAGTAAGTAATTGTTCTCATGGTTGCTCTTCCCAACCATAGACACCAGGTTCCCAAACATTAGCATCAACCGCAGAAAACCAATGTTTGCCATTATGACTCACTTTATCACCTGCCATATATGCGTCTTGCGCTCCAGTAGGTTGCACCCATTCTGGCCATTCATCAAGTGATACCACAACCCAAAGAGCAGGTGTTAACGCTGGCTTCCAATCTGATTGTGTCTTGTGTGACTGAATACAACGATAAAGTATACTATCGTCTTGGTATCTCTCTCCAACAACAACATCAATATCTGGTTTCCATTGTGGATATAATTCTATACTTTGAAGTGCCGTTTCATCATCTTGGAATGATGCCGCCTTCTCTATCTTCCTTCTATATTCAATAGCTTGTGACCTGTTCATAATTCGTTTTCTTGTGATGTAATTATACTTAACGCTTCTGAATCTGATATTTCGTCAGTATCGTGGGAATATTGCTCTATAGTAACTTGTTCATAGTTGTTCACGCTATCCCACTCTCCAAGTGTGGCATTGCTAAAAAAAAAGTCCGTACCTTTTCTATGCCACATAAATCCTTCATTGTATGGTAATTCTATCCTCATATATTAAATAGTTAATCCAGTTATAGTCCAATTTGTTAAAGATGCCTTTTTTGCTGATATTGCTGCATAGTTAGGGTCGCTTGAATCCACAGTCAAATTCTTAAACGCACAAGTCTTGCCAGTTGCTTCGGTGGAAAGATGATTAAGCACATCAAGGATTGAATCTGAATCAAGGCTACCTTGCCAACTCAGATACACATTATCGGTTGCTTCTGCTGACAGTCTTAGTGCAGTAAAGTTTGTGCCTGTCGCGTATCCCAACAAATTATTTGTAGCTCCACTGTTATTCAAAGCGTTTGGATGAATGGTCACGCTCTTCAAAGAATTACAATTCCTTAACGCAGCACCTACACCACCTGTAACGGTGGCTAATTTCGGTGCAGAGAACGAAACTAAAGATATGCATCCGTCGCAAATATTTATTGATGCTTCCAATTTCGTAAGTTCAGGCAATGACAAAGAAGTCAAACTTTTACATGTGTTGAACATGTTGTACATACCACCTGAACCGCTTTCGGTCAAACCACTTAAATTGACTGTTTGTATATTTGAGATTGCAAACATAAAGTCGCCACCATATCTACCCATATTAGTGATTGGTGACAAGTCGGCAGATACTATATCTGTATTCCTGAACAAACTACCGAATCTGTATTGAAAGGTTGTCGGTATTGTATCAAGAATCGCAGCTTCCTGTGCTGACAATGTTGTCTGTTCACCTTTCTTAATCTTATAGACAAAGTCATAGGAACCTCCACCACCTCCGCTAATCTGCCCTATGAGTGTGGCATAGTCATCAATCTTTGCGGAAGATGGAACAGTCACACCTTTCGCTTCGATGGCATCCTTGATGTCTTCTTTGGCTTCTTGAAGCCTTGTTATTTCACTTGCTATACTCATGTCAGATTGCATTTAATAATGTTTCAATGTCACCAATCAAGTCATACACACACTTCGCACTTGGATATTGTGCATCCGTGCTTGAAGCAGATAGAGAAGTTACAAGATTTGATTTGTCTTGTTTCCCATTAATATCTTGGTGTTGTGTCAAGTATCCTTGTTGTCCCACCCATGCTTCAGTTGCATATCCACTCAAAGATTGGTGTTGAGTAAGATACCCAACATCATTAGTAAAAGAACTTACATTAGTAGGAACCGTAGGAATAGTAGGCTTGTTTGTCAAGTCGTCATAGTCACCACTTGTAGCTACTGGGGCAAGTTGTGAGGTCGGAGTGTATGAAGCAAGGGCATCTGCAAGTTCATCATCTACATATTCTTCAGTGGCATAAGCAGCAAGAGCAGTTGTAAGGTCACTTGAAGAAACATATCCTGCCAAAGCAGTGTTCAACGCACTTGTGGTGACATATCCACTCAAATCAATGGAAGTGTCGCCAATCTTCGTGAAAGTATTATTTGAGTAAACATACTCCTCGTATTTGTCAGAACCACTACCAGTAGGCCCTATGAGATACAAGACATTACTCTCGCCAGTTTGAGGCAATGTAGCGTAAATCTCATAGTGGAACTGCTGTATCGCTTCAATCAAGGCAGCAACCTCTGTCTTGGTGTAGGTCTCCGACTTCAAGTAGTAGTTCGTGAGGTCGTTGACACTCTTCGTGATGAAGCCACTAAGGTCGGGTGTGTTGCCAATTTCTGAGTAGTTGTACGAGGGCTTGTTTTGTTGCTTTGCCCAAGACGGAACGGTAGGGTCGGTCTCCGTGAACGACTGCAAGGCAGTGTCTGCCTTGCCGAGGCTTGTCTGAACGCCTTGGTCGAGGTCGTTTTTAGGTATTCCAGAAGAAGGCTTATGGTAGGCGGACGCGACAGAAGCCTTTTCTTCATCCGTGTAGTCGTTTTCGGAAAGCCCCTTGCCGTCTACCTTGTCAACCTTTCCCGAAAGGGATGCGTTAATCTGCTGTGATGACGGAAGCGAGTCCAGCTTGGATTTGTCCGTCGTGGACATCAATCCGTGTTCCGACTGCGTGGCGTCGCCGTATATCGTCTTCTCGTCGACCGACTCCAAGATTCCGTCAATCTCCTCAGCCGTATATTTCAGTTCGTATGTAGCCATATCTTTGTCTTATAATCGTTTGCCATACAAAACATAACCGTCGCTGGAATAAAGCGCATGACCGTCCTTTGAAAAAAGAGCCATCGCCATGTCGCCTACGGAGCACACGAGCCCGACGGAAACGAGCATCGGCTCCGTGGCCAAAGCCGCTACGACTTCCAACGGCTTGCTCAAGCATGTCGCTTTCAATGTAAGGCAACTCATAGCTTCCTAACGTTCAAAAGTTGAACCCTCTCAATCTCCGTCCTCTTCATGTCTTGGAAGTGCGAGTCTGGGACTTCCGCGATGACAGCGAGGTCGAATGTGCCTGCGCCCAATTCCGTCGTGTCTACGCAAAGCAGCCACGTGCCCTCCTCTACCACCAAGTCGGACTTCGCTATCTCCTTCACGACATTGTGACCCTTCATTATGGAAAGCGAAAAGTCGTTGTCCTCCATGCTGAAACCCTCCGCGATAACCTCGACCGCGAACTTCTTCTCCGAACCAAGTATTGCCTGTTCCATGACGATTTTATTTTCCGCAAAAGTACTACTTTTTTTTCAAGTCGCAAGTAACTTTGTGATTTTGTGTGCAAAAAAAAAGGAGGAAAGGGATTGGGATTCCGTTTCCTCCGACAAAATAAACCAATTAAAACTTTATTCTATGGAAAAACCAAACTTTCTGTTAGATATAGTTCGTTATGAACTTCATTATTTCCTCTACATCGGCGCAACCCTCTGCCTTGTCCTTGTAGTCCTTCGAGCGGATAGCAGGTGCGTCTTCCTCACCGTCTTTCCGTACCGTTATAACGACATGTGTCATCTTAAATTCCCTTTCTATCTTTTTGTTTAACAATCGTTTATCCGTTGATTTCCGATTAAGCGGATTTCTGCGTGCTTATTTTACCGTTATCCAAATCTGCTCTCCACGTTTCTTTGCGGGCAACAGATGCTCGTCCATCAACTTGCAGAAGTATTCCACGGACTTGATAACGCCGCCTTTTACCTTGTTTTCTCCAACACCCACACACCCCTCGCTCTCGGATGCGTAGTTCAATGGATGTATGAGAACGCCAGACCAACAAGGGACGTTTAGCAGACGCGGCACAATGCCTCCATATTTCTTCGCCCACGACTTATTCCTGAACTTCGGAGACACGGTGTTCATGTCAATCTTGTATCGACCAGTGGGAATTGCCGTAAGCCCGTAGACCTTTCCGTGCTTGATTACCTCTACAGGCATATCTGCCGACAAAGACCTGTCCTTGTCCTCTACGGTTTCCGAGAAACGCTTGCCGTTCACAAGAAGTATGCCTATCGTGTATGTCGGCTTCTTGTATCTTCTTTCAAGTGTAAGTTCCATATCGTTAATGTTTTAGTATTCCTTTCCAAGTTTCGCTCGGAAGGTCTGGGTGACGATAACATTCTTCGGGTCTACCTCTATGCTCTTGAATACGAAGTTGTCTCCGTTCTCCCATCTAAAGCAGAATCCCGTGCAGTGCGCGTGCCATTTCACGCCTGCCATGTCGCATTGCTTCATGCAAGGCTTGGTCTTGTCTATGCAGACTGCCTTGAAATACGCCGTTGATTCGTCGTTCCAAGTCTTGTTGTGCTCGTACTCCACGATGTCGCCTTCCGTTAGAGTGTCTGATGTTTTATACTTCTTCATCGCTGCAAAATTAGTCATTTTCTTGAAACAAATCCAACTGTTTGTGCGGAAAATCCAACTTTTCCTCTTCCTCCATCCTTGCGAGGAGTTCTTGGAGGCGTTTGATTTCCGATTTCACTTCCTCCTTAGTCATTGATTATTCTTCTCGCCTTTTCCGACCATGCGTCTGGAATCTTGGCGTTCGGATGTTTCGTGCCGAACTGAATTTCCCACTCCCCGTGAGACATCTTAATCCTCGATTTCCACGCTTTGTCCCAGTACCTTTGAAAAACGAACAAGTCCTTGCTCTCGTCGCCTTCAAAGCGTCCGTCTATGCCCCAAGTCAGCCGTTGCCCGTCGAGTTCGCCAGTGAGTATCTTCTCTCCGTCCTTCATCGCTGGCTGCACATGCTTGACAATTTCGCCAGCCCGAGTGACGACCTTCGGGTTGTGCTTCCCGACCTCCTCGCACCAAGGATAGGCGAATAAGATTGTGGAGCGCACCCTCAATGCGATGCACTTCGACTCGTCTGGCTCTACCAAATACTTGATTTTCTCCTCACTCATAGTTTGCCCTCCAATTTCTTCAGTTCCTTTTCGAGTCTGCTATGGAACGATTCCTCGTCGTCGTCACCACTAAACAGCCATTCTATCCTGTGCGCATAAACCGATGCTTCCCTAAGTAACACAACTGCTTCACGAAAGCGTTCTTTCGTTTCTTCCGAAAAGCACCCTACGCTTAACGCTTCTTGTATTTCATCAACCGCATCGTCAATTTTGAAAGAAACATAGTCAAGACTTCCTCCGCTCATGGCTTAATCTCCTTTCCCGCTCTCAGCACCGTCATGGCGTTCTGCAATTCGTGCAAGTATGTGCAAGGTATGCAAGGCTCGTAATTTCCACCTCCGAAGCCGTCCATGACCAAAGTGGCGAGTATGTAGCCGTAGTTTGGGTTAGCCCAAATCTTCCAGCAATCCTTCACCTGCCAACCATGCTCCTTCCTCTCGAAGTTCTTGTCCAAGATTTCGTCGGTAAGAAGTATTGGCTCTAAGTCACAATCGGGAATTGCAAAGTCGGTATCGTACAACTCAACAGTATGCAATTCACCGTTGATTTCGTAGACTTGATGAATCTCACCGTCAACCATCACATAGTTGCCAGCCATCAGTTCGTTCGCTTTCATTGTTTATCTCCTTTCTTTGTTATCCCGTAAATGAAGTTCTCACTTGAATTTTTGCCTTCGATTGAGTCCAAGACGAGATTGGTTCGGTAGTTGTCGTAGTACGCCGAGCACTCGATGTGGAAGGTGACGACGACCTCCTTGCCGACACCTATGCGGTTAATCAATTCTATCAGTTCGGTATCAAATGTGCTGAAAAACAGCGGCACAGAGCCTTCGAAGCCTTGCTCCGAAGCCTCTATCAGCACGCCGCCAAGCTCCCACTCCACGCCTCTCTTGGATATACCGTTTCTGGTAAGCGGTATCCTGCGTACCACTCCGCTTACCGTCTGCTGCATCAGCAGCCTGCCGTTTCCATCGTCCTTAATCATTGTCTGTTCCCTTTCTTTTCTATGTCTACCCAAACGAAATAAGACATACTACCCCAACCGCCGTTTGCCTCTACCTTCAGCAATGACAACGACTTAACGGTGTCTGGTATGTTGGATTTAATTATCTTTCCTTTTGAGTATTCAAGTTCGTATTCCATTTCAAGCCACTTGGCTTCCTTGGGAATAATGTTTATGTCGCCCCATTCCTGCCTTCTTGCCGTCAGAACATAGTCAATCAAATCTCCGACTGTATTTCCGTTGCAACTGACATTGTACCAAACCGTGCAATCTGACAGTGTTCCCGTTGTAGCAGTAAAATCAAACATTTCTTTGCCCTTTCTTTTTGTTTCCGACTGGTCTCGCGAAGCCGATGAAGCCTTCCTTGTAGCCAAGCCTTCGGTGTTCCGCCGCTATGTCACGGTCTACGACTTGCGTAAGAAGATGGGAATGATGAGATGAACTAACTTGTGCAATCTCCATCTTCGCGACGACCAAGACGTTCTTCTTCGGAGTTACGGTCAAGCCAGCGTCACGGAACGGTATGAACAGCCCCTTCTGCGGCTGTCTGCCGTCCTCGTAGTCGTGCTCCGTGATGACGGCGTTGTAGAGGTCTGAAAGCCTCACCGTGACATAGAAATTCCTTCCGTCGTATGGCTTGACGCCGTATGCGGTCTGCAAGCCTTCGTCATCAGTCCGCTCGGTCAATGCACCAAAGTCGAAATTGTCTTCCATGATGGTCAGTGTTGCGTTATCCTTACCTTCGACTTGTCCCCGTTGATGCCGTTTATGCACGAGTCGCCGTACAGCTCGACATTCAGCCTCGCGCCATTGTCAAGCGTCACATCGGCTTGGCTACCGTCTGAAAGCACAAGAGTAGGGTACTTGTTAGCAGGCACATACACATCCGCGTCCATACACTCAAGCAGGTAGACGATTGTCGTGTCCGCTACAATCTCTCCGAGATTCCTACAGTAGAACTTCGACGTGTATCCGCTCGGATAGTCCACGGTCTTCTTTCCGTTGACATACGCCGCGTACTCTTTTAGGAACTGCTCTATCGGCAACGGCACACCGTTCGCGTGCAAATCGAACAGCCAAGCGCCGCCGTTCACGTCGCACAGCACGCGGAACATCTCCGTCTTGTTGCCAGCAGCCGCTATCTTGCGCATGTACGGGGAGCATACCCCGCCTTGGCGCGACATCGCCTTTACCCATTCCTCCACCGTCATTGCATACCTCCTTTCCCCAAAGGGCACACACGGACATATCTGCACTCAATATCCCTGCCGTCCTTCGCTTTTGAAAGCGAGCATGAGAGGTTGAAGGCTCTGCAATCCCTTTTCGTGACACCGAATACATCAAGCGAGGTGCAAACGCTTTTTTCACATTCTCTGCAAATCTCAACTTTCATTCGTCGTCCTCCTCCTCCCATATCACGCGCTTGAAAGACCATCGCGCAAGGCGAATCAAGCGGCGGCTCGTCTCGTCCTCTGGATAAGGGTACGGCACATAGACCGTCGCGCACCCCATCATAGCCTTCTCCAAGTGCTTGTACTCCACATCGCCGACCGTGGCAACCACAGTCCGAGGGCTCACCGCCTTGAACATCGCGTCAAGCATACGCTCGTCGCCGTAGCGCTTGAAGAACCAAGGGGACTCGACCCTCGTCTCCATGTTGTGCATCTTGTGCCTCCACAAATCCTTCGTCGTGTCCCCGACGATGAAAACCTTGTTGTTTCTCTTCTTGAAAACACACATAACTTATTGTGTTTTAGTTGATTATATGCAATTACTTAAAGTATCTGTTGAAGCATCCCTGTCCCACCGCCACACCTTGTTCGCGTGCTTCCGTATCGCCTTCTTGCAGCAAGCGTAGATGCCTTGATACGTAGCACCCACCTTGTTGTTCTCGGCAGCGTCAACGAGGCTGTCATACTCCTTCTCCAAACGACCCTGCAAGTCGTACTGACCCACCTTCACGCCGTCGTGCTTGTACTGCTTGTGGTTGCCGCCCGCATCACTCCTGCGCTTCCGTGACCTTATCTCGCGCATCTCGTTTTCATCCAACTGCCGCTTCATACCTTGACCTCCATGTTACACTCTATCGCGGCCAACTGGTCGGAGTAACGACGCAAAGCGCCTCCGATGAACGAGTGCGAATGAGCCTCGCATACCTTGGCGGCATCCCTTAGCGTCTCAACTATCGTCGGATTCTCCCTTATGAAGTCCTCGACCGTCTTCTTGCCGTTCTCATTACCCATTGCCTTGCCCTCCTTCCGTCTTGGCCTGGCAATATGTGATGTACGGCTGCATCGGATTGGGCGTTTCTGGCCACGTGTACGGAATGTACTGCACCGACGCGGAACCCTCGAAAACAGCCTCTATGACCGTCATGGCGGTATCGGAAGTGATACTGCCTCCCTTGTAGAGTTCAAGCATCGCTCCTATCGCCTCCCTCTGTTTGTCTGTCAATGTCATTGTGTCTTTTTTTATTGGTTCAACGCCGCAAAGATAGGAATAATTTTTAATCTATAACATCTTTGAGGAGTTTTTTTTTCATTCCTCGGGCATCTTGTAGTCCCCGTCGCTGTGGCGCTCCATCTCCCTCATCCTCTCCTCAACCTCACGCTCGTTGTCCTTGTAGGTCGTATCAGACATTGTTAACACCTCCTTTCTTCTTCACTATCGGCGCACGCTCGATGACAAGTTTCAAGTATGTGCGCTCCGTAATCTGCCCCTTTATGCCGAACTTCGGGTTGATGTAGTACCGACCTCTGTCCTCGACATACAATCCAGTGTCGGCATCCAACTTCTTTGCCTTCGATATGAACCCCTCGCGGCATAGTCGGTTGATGCACACCCTGACATTGTTCTCCGTTATGCTCTTGTCCTCGCAACGCACGCTCGTTATCACCGAACTCACATTGAAGTAGTTGCCCTCCGTGGCGACATTCCGACCACGGCTCAATGACGATGAAAGAATACAGTGGATAAACACCTTAATCTTGCGACTTACATCGTTCTCACTCGCATCCAACCAAGGTCGTAGGTACATCACGAAAAACTCGCTCTCAGAGTGCATAGGCACTCCCTTTACCAACCTCTTCATTTCACCAGTCCGTTCGTCTATCTCGGACTTGCCTTCTACCTCTTGCATTATATTATTGTTGCTCATATAGTTACCTCCATTCATTTAAAGTATTTTACAACGCAAATATACAACTTTTTTATTACATACAATATAATGATTTATTAAATCTTGTAAGATTGCGCACAATCCCAGACTTATTACCACAGCCAAAGCATAAATCATTACCAAATCTGGTAACATCTTCCTATCAAGCTGTGGTAATATCGGCAACAATGGCAAAAATTGCGCAATCACCAATGTTTATTGACTATCGCAATAATTCATAAATACAATTCCGCTATATACTCTTTATAAGGATTTCTTCCCCCAAATCTTATTCAAACCCAAAAAAATAAAAATTTTTTCTGAACGAAATTATAAAAAAATATAGGAAAAATCTTAAAGTGTTGAAAATGTGATAAAAAATATTTTGAAAATTTGAGGTCAATATCGAGTTCAAACAGAGTGGCTCCTGTCTGAGTGTGTGGGAGGGGTGGTACACTAAAACACTACATTTTAGGGCGGGTTTTTTATGCATTTTTGCACCTTATTTATATAGATAGGTTTTCAAGTTGGTTTTTTCACCTTATTTTCATAAATTATTGATTTTCAGATATTTATATTTTATGTTTATTTGCTAACTTATTGATATATTGATTTTTATCCGACGACAAACGGCTTTTTTGTAAATTGTTGGTTTATAGATAGTTAGTAATTTATTGAAAATCAATCTATTAGAAAAAACGGGTTTAAAACGGCTTTTTTATGGATTAAAACGGCTTTTTTACGGTGTGAAGTTACATTTTTTTGTTGTAACTTTGCTTTGCAAAAGCAAGAAAGAGAAAACCAATTAAATACATTATCAATCTTTAAAATTTATCAATTATGAATGCAAATTATTTAAATGTGTTGGCGGGTGCACTTAAAACCGCAATCGAAGAAAGAAACAGCGAAAACTCCGCAAAGGTTTTTGAAAACCTGAAAACCTACAAAAGCGAAAACGAAAACGATGCCATAGAAATACAAAAGTATTTCAGCGCCCAATTCTCAAAATTAGAGTTGGCAACGGCTAAACAATTGACAAAAAACGCATCGAAAAACGTTGCAACCAGCGAAACGGCAAAGAATGAATTAAATATACTTACTTTGCCAATATCGGAGCAAATGAAAAAAGTAAAAAACGCCCTTTCGGGATACATTGCCACGGCTGCAAAGGGTGAAAAACTTGAATTTGCGGCAAAGTACACGAAAAACGCAATTTTGGGCGAGTTTGACGCCCTTTCTGAGTCCGATTTTTGCGCCCTTTATAGTGGCGCAACTTTGCAGGCCTCAAAAGTATATCGGGCGATTGTTGCAAGACTCGAAAAAGCCACAAAGGGCGCAAAATAAACGCCCTTTCTTTGCCGTTGCACGGGTGCAAAATTGGGTTTTTATAGCCTAATTTGTGGGTTCAACTCCCACAAACGGCCCTAATTATAGGGTTTTTTGTCCCTCAAAAAAACAGACCTTTGCAAAGGTAGCCCAATTGTCAAAGCACGGCGGGCGTTGATTGTTGCAAAGTGGCTCTTTGATAGAATGGAATAGTAGCCGACCCGACTTCCAAAAGAATAGGGAAAGGGAATCGTACGAGATACGAATCCATGTGAATGTAGTAGACAAGCGACCTTGATGTATTGCCGTGAAACGCGGCCTGGGATGACCTTGTTGAATAGCGAGAGCCACAGGTGGATAGAATAGCCTGAACAAAAGAGGCGCAGAACGGCTGCGCATCGTACTATGTAGGGCGAATTGTGCCCGAAGTCCAGAGTTTAGAAACGGAAACTCGTATGATAACAAAGAACTACTTGAATAGTGGTTTAATGCAACATACAAAAGGGAATCGTAGAAACATAAGAAACACGAAAAATCAATCCGAGTAATAGAATAGAATGGAATCGGACTGGTGCATTATAGCGAATAGTGTGCTGGGTTGGTTCAATCTATGATGAATCGTGCATGAATTGAGCTGTGAATTTGTGCACGATGGTGCGTTGTATAGTGGTTTATGGTCACAATAGCTTCCGAGGTGGCTACGGGAATAAGTTCCCAATGGCTCTTGGTGTAAAAGTGAAAGACTATGAATTGCTATGCGGGTAGGCCGTGAAATCGTCAGGGATGCTATGAAAATAGAGCGGGTTCGAGTCCCGCCGCGGCCACGAAAAGTCAAACCTTAAAAGAATAAGTTATGAAAACGTTACAAATTAAGATTAACGGCACCAAGTTTACATGGTGTGATGGAATTTTCACGAATAACAGAGGCGAGCAGAGAAAACAGAGCCTTGAACAAACATTCCATGAGATTGAAGTATTTGAACATTATCCAGAATCTTTTGAAGTTGAAAAGAAATGGGTAGATTGAGACGGCGTCTTATGCCGTTGAATTCTTTGCCGCTGTGCTTGCAAAGAATGTCACCGTCACAACCCGCCTATAAGTGGGCGAACAGTCCGTCAGTGGGCGAATAGTGAATAATATATACATTATTTGCACGCATGATAGGACGCCTGCACCCGCACGGGTGGCGTACGATTATATTATCGTGCTGGTGCTCGTGCGTGTGTAAAATCCTATTGAATTTGTCAAGAACAATTTTAAAATAGAATCATTATGAAAAAGTTATTGGAATTTATGTTCCTTTTTGACGATGGAACGGTTATCAGTAGAATTGCGAGTGTGAGTTTTTGGCTCATGATTGCATGTTTCTTTTCGCTCATCGTGTTCATGGGCATGGACATCAAGGGCGAGAAAGTGTATGAAATATGGGGAACATGTTTTGCCGTTGGTTTCATCGGCACTATGTGTGCCTTTTGGGAAAAGAACTGAACTAATAACCTAAAACTATACGACAATGAAATATGTATATGTATTGGTGTATTGGAACGACTGTAACCAAACACACCCAGGCATCGTTACATTCACGAACAAGGAAGAGGCGATAGAATCTGCAAAAGAAGTCCGCGAATTTGCAGTACATGCTACCGTCAGGCGTGATGAATTTGGCGGCAACGGTAAAATCACCGCTAAGAATGAAATCATCTATGACGACGGGATTTTCCATGAATTTCCTACAATGTAAACAATTAACAATCAAACAACTAAAAATAGGAGAACAAACAATGAAAAACATCAGAAATTTCGTGTTCGCCGTCAGTGTGATGGTGGGCATCAGCGCAATTGAATCGAGCGGCATCTACTTTTGGATTGCCCTTGCAATGTGTATCGTTCCATTTGCCGTGCTGGGCATCGAGGAACTGAAGAAACAAAAGGCTTACAAGCGTGCCTTGGAGAACTCACGGAATATTGACTACCTCACCGACCTCGTTATGTTCGGCGAGTGGGAAATGAATTAACAGGAGGAACAGCCATGAACGAAAAACTGAACGAACTTATTGCCCAATACAACATTGAGATGGAGCAAAAGAGAATGATGGGAGGCGTTTGCCTTGCCTACGGGATGTCCAACAGCGAAGACGCTAACAGGGCGTGGAAGTCATACGATGAACACCTTGCGAACTGCAAGCGTCTTGCCCGTGAAATAAACGAACTATCTGGAAAACAAATGATTAGAATCTAAAACAGGAGGAACAACTTATGAAATTCTTGAAACAAATCGAAGGAAGAAAGTTTGTCGTTGAACTTGAAGATTGCGACTTTGAAAAAGAAGATTTAATCTATATTTCGCATGAATTTTTCCATCTCAAAGGAACAGCACATTTTAAGTGCAATGAAACTGATTTGGAGGGCGATGAATTTAAAAATAGTTGCGGTTCGATAAAAGTGCAATCGAACATTGCAATTGATGTCAGAACCATGATTGAACTCGTATTGCCGTATCTTAACAGTCATCACTACATGAAGCCCGAACACATTCAAGGCACGTACAACTACATGGGTCGTCCTATAACTCTTTGCGGATGCGAGCCAGAAGAGGATTTAGGAGGGAATAAATATGTATCGACGAAGAGAAGATACGAAAAGGTTCGCGAGGGCTATAAACCGACAGGCGAATGGCATGTGACCGAAACAAGACTCACTTACAATTGTATGCATGAAAAAGACGACAAAGAAGATGTGAGAGAATACAATGTCAAACAAAAATATTTGGAGGAACGGCCATGAAAGTCTACATCGTACAAGACTACGCCAACGTCATTATGGGCGTATATGCGAGTCGAAAACTTGCAAACAAAGTCCGCGACTACCTCGGAGCAGGTCACTTTGTGACCGAATACGAGGTGAAGGAATCAATCGACAACAATCAAAAATAAACAGCCATGAAAACGAACAAAAAGAGAAAAAAGAAGTACACGAGAATAGATGGTGTCTTGTATGAGGCAATGACATCGAACTATGACGGTCGTGTAATAGGATGGACAACGGTACAACAACAAGAATCAGTAACCAATAAAACTTACTAAAATGGGAAACTACACAATCAAAGGGTTGGCGAAGGCCAACGAATGCGATGAGCAAAACGAATACGGACTCGCGCAAGTATGGAACTACTGGCTTGCCTGCAACTGCTGCGACAAGCAATCAATCAACGACTTCAAGCGACTGACGAAAAAAGAGCGTCAGAGAATGCTCGATTTCCTCAGAACGGAGTACGAGGAATTGTTTGAACACATTGTGAAACACTTGTATTAACAACTAAACACTTACGGCAATGAAGAAAATTAAACTACATGAAGTCGACAAGGACTTCTACGCGAAACTGCAACTTATGGACATCGCAAGACTTGACATCGCTTCAAGTGTCGGCTTGGAAACAATCGCTTTTGACATCGTGTCAAGAAAGACAGGGCTTTTCAAGTCAGAGATTGATAGAATCGCAGTCACAAGCGGTTCTCAACTATGCTTCGCCTACGATGCGGAAACAATCGAGAAGGTGGAATCGCTGAAAGGAGACAAGCGTTGGCTTGACAGCTACTTCTCGCTATCGGATAACGGTAATGTGGTCGTATGGGTAGACCCAGATGGAATCGAAAAGTTTTACAGAATCCTAAACTAATCAACTCTGGAAAACATACTTTATTTCTGTGGCGTCGACGAATGGGACAGACCCGTATTCAAACGCCTTTTCAACAACCTTTACTACTGCGACACTGACCATCTTTTCAGAAGCAATGTGAAAGAAGAAGAAATCATCGAAAGATACAAGCAAATCGGCACTTCAACGATATGCTACAAAGGAAAATTGTTCGATTCGGAACCAGAAGGCGGCGGACACCGTGACTACGAAATCGTCACGAAGGAAGAAGCGAAAACAAAATTTGGAGATTTCTTGACAAAGATGTTCACAGAAGAAACGGAACAGCACAAGGAGTCCAGAAAGGAACACAAGAAAAAGTTCTTCGAGAGAGTCGGCGACTTCAACTATGTTGATGAAGTGGAAAACTATGCACATATACGGAAGGGCGACCTCGTTATAGTCCGCAACGGCTACGACATACCAGTCGGCCCGTTTGAAGTACTCGGATTCGAGGATGACATCAAAGACAAGAAGTTGTTCCTCGATTGGGATTGCTACTGGGTGACGAAATCAATAAGCAAAGTCTTGACAATAATCACTAAACTCTGAAAAAAATGGAAAACGAGAAACAAATGTGTGCGGAGCTTGAAAGCAACTGCACGAAAAACAAGGAAAGGCTTCTTGAACTTATGAAGACCTACGAACTTGCCAAACTCGGAAACGAAGTGCAAAGGCAAGCGTTCAACGACATCTACAACGAAGTGCTTGCGAAGAACGAGTTCTATTGCAACAAGGGCGACTTTGAAAGGGTTGGAGTCAAGAAAGGTGACAGAATCACAGACGAGGGAAACATGTGGACTCTTGACGACGAAGACTGGCACAAGGTTATGCAACTTGCGCTGCCTTTGCAGGTAGAGCGCGGTTTGACAGACAAAAAAGGCTACTACATCACGAACTGGCTCACGATTGAGATTGGAGCAAAGAACGAACTTGTAAACTTCATCATCGACAACATACTTCCCAAATCATTGAGGGAAGGATTTGAAAAGGCAAGGACGAGCATCGTCTACCAAGACAAACTCCTTGACATCATCTACAAACAATTCAAAACAAAAGAGCAATGAAACACAATGAGGCAAGACAACAAATCAAGCAGATGGTCGACAGAATCAACTGCAAGGAACACACACACTATGAGGCGACCCATCACCAAGGGCGCGGATGGTCTATGTTCCTCTACAAGTATGACGACCACGGCAACTACATCGAGTACGTCAACGGTGACTATGGCACTGGCGACAACTTCCTGACGAGCAGCGAGATGCTTTGGTATCTCCGAGGAATCAACAAGAACATCTAAAACGAAAATACATACAACAATGAAAGCAAACAAGAAACAAACGGTTATCATCGTCACCGCCTACGGCGAAGACAACTATTTCCAAAAGTCCTACGAGGATGTTGTAGGCATCTACACCAGCGTAAAGAACGCAATCAAAGGCGCAAAGGCTGATGGCCTTACCAACAGCCAAATCGACTACCTCAACAGAATCAACGCCTTCTATATGCTTGACAAGGCAATCGACGATGGAAAAAGCGGACAAACATTCCAAGTCGAATATAAGGAAGAGACGGACGCAAGGAGAAAGCCTTGCACCAGTTCATATATGTTTCAAACTTACAACTTAGACTAGTATGGGAAAAAGAGGACATCAAACAACTTAAATCAATGAAAGGGAAACGAAATGAACGACACAAAAGACTTTTGGAAAATCATGGGAGGCGGTCACACAATATTGACAGACTGCCCGAACACATTCAAGGACGGAGACGGCGTCTACTTCTTGATGAAGTGCTTGCAAAAAATCTATGGTCAAGACTTGTGCAGTATGCAGAAGTTTGACGAACACTTCGACAAAATCGAGGACTTTGACATCATTCTTGAAGCCGCTTACAACATTGACGGCAACAGGCTAATCGGAGCTAATTTGTTCGAGTATGACAAGGTCAAAAACGAATTAAAGATTGACCTTTGCAAGCCACGAGAGATTGAACTTGATTTTGAGTTCACATACAAAATAATGAAGACAAAAATCCTTTCCATTCACGGATGGGATGGACTGAGGAAATTCATTGTTGGGACTATGGGTCGTTCCTCTTGTTGGACTACTTGGGGGCGTTCTAGGTTTGGCAAAGATTTGTTAGAAAGATACTTCAAGGAGGAGACAAAATGAGTTGGCAAGTTATCAAGAATCTGAAATCGGAGAACGGCAAAATCTCCTGCATGATGCACTCAAACAATGTGTATCCGAAGACATTCTACAAATGGGAGCGTGACGACACGCCAGAGACAAGGGCAATGGTCAGACGATTCCTTTTGGAACGGAGTTGGCAACCAATCCACGATACAAATTTTATAAAACAAATAATTGGTTAACAATCAAAACATTATCACAATGACACAAATCGAGTTTTTCGTGACCATGAAGGTCACTTGCGAGCATGACGAGCAAGGATATTGGGGAGACCAATCCATTGAACAAGTCAAGGAGACTGCAATCCAACTTCTCCAACCTAACTTCCACACCATCGAAAACGGTGTGCAACTTAAAAAAGTCGAGGTCGAGTTCCACTCGGACGACGACATCAACAACGACAACTTGGACTTCTGCCCCGACGGGACTTTCACGGAATAACAAAATTAAAAACAACAACACAATGGAAAGAAAAGAATTTACATTGGCCTTCGACATCTACGAAGGCAAGGACGGACGAACTTGGTTCGTCGAAAAGTACAAGGAGGTCGAATCTGGCAAGAGCCTCTACCGCTATGGATTCGGTGAAACCGACAACTGGACTACGGTCTGCGAAGGCTTGACCGAAAGGCCGAACTTGAAGAAGATGAAACTGATTAAGTAACCATTAAAACGAAAGAACTATGGCAATAAGATTTCAAACTGCAATCGACACAGTTGCAGCAGTCCAGAACTCAATGGACATCAAAGTAAAGAATGCACAGGAAGAAATGCAGAGACTTCTTGACAAGATAATGAAGCACAAGGAAGATATGATTGATGTCATTGACACTTGGCGTTACATCAAAGAAAGTGGACTTGCAAAGTATTTCGACAAGAAACTCGTGTATGATTCGAGTCATGTCAAAATGATTGGCGTAAGCATACTTACCTCAACTACCGGCGAGGAAAAGGGAGCCTACATCAAAATGAGATTCAACAATTGGAAAAATGAAAAAAGCGGGCCTTACGATTGGTATGTCTCGTTTGATGGTCAAGATGTAAAAATCTACATCAACGACAAAAGCGAGATAGCGAGAGTAAAAGATATGATTTCAACAGCGGCCTATGACAAGCAAGAAAATCGTGTCATTATGCCTATTTTAAACAAATACGGTTGGTACACAAATCACGAATACACGAAACCTATGGCGGCACTTGCAGCCTTTGCAGAGCGAATCGAACCATTCATCACAGCGTTCTTTGAAGAAGCAAAAAACATCACACTCAAATTATAACGACAATGAAAAGACAAACCAAATGCGTGTCATTGGAACGCGCAAAGCAAATCATCGTCAACTCAGACCCTCTTCTGACGAGGGAAATCGTGGACAAGTACACCGACTCCGAAATCAAGGAGTGGTGCAAATTACTGAAAATCAAAACAAATTTCTAATTAAAACAAACAAGACAATGAAAACAAAGACTATCATCACAGAGGTCACACACGACGACCTTGTCAACTTATTTTCGGGAGCGACTTACGGAAGCGAATGGCTCTCAATCGGGACACCTTGCGGAGCAAGCGAAGGACTTTTAACCGAAAACGATTGCAGGGAAGACGCTTGGGCAAAGGCAATCCTCGCTGGCAAGAAACTCTTCTTCTACGACTACTATGCAGAAGACGAGGACGACTTCAATGGAGAGTTGCCACACAAGTGGACTAAGAACGTAGACGGAATCGGAAGAATGCGCTACGAGTTTACATTGGAAGACATTGAGAAAGGCATTGCAAAGTGCATCGACAATGGAGGATGGGAAGCGGAATGCGCATACGACTTAATCAACAAGCCAGAGAATCTCGACCTGCCAGAAGCGGAGGCAATCATGCAAGTGATTGTATTCGGAGAAGCGGTGTATGGATAAACCTAAACAACAAGTGCTATGAAAATAGATGTTTATTTCAACGGAAAAAAGTTCTTCGGTAACGCCGCATACATCAACGGATGGAACGGCTACGAAGCAAGCGAAGACCACGGAACGCTTTGCGCACTGATTAAAGATTCGGTCGGTGTGCCTTCTTGTTGGGACGAAAGAGGATTTCCAAACGCATTGACCGACAAGAGCGGGAGAAAAATACAAATCCCGTCAAGAGGCGGGCAGCACATAACTCTTGTAGACGGCTGTATATGGATTGGCATTGACTGCATCGAACTCAACAAAGGAAACGAAAACTTCGTAAGACTTGTAGAACAAAACTAAATGATAATGGAACTCAAACAAGCATTGGAACAAGAGTTGGCGGTGCTGCCCACCTGCGAGCATTACCGCCAACTGCTCCCGCTTGTCGGCACATCAGACGAGGCGAGAAAACGTGTGGGTCTATGGACTTACAAGGACTGGAACAAGTTCATAAATGAAAATTTTGAACTAAAAAGTTGACAAATGAAATAAAATGTGTAATTTTGCACCGAATTTAACCAATTAAAACCTACAACAATGATTAAATCAAGCGAAGCAGCCGCTGCACTGCGAGAGAAATTGCAGCAAGGAGAAACGCATTTCGTCTTCAAGAAGATGGACGGCTCAAGACGTGAAGCCGTCGGAACTTTGAACTTCGACCTTATCCACGCCGAGGACACTCAGTTCAAGTCGGAAGAGCAAAGGGAAGAACGCACCGACCAAGTGACCTACTACGACCTCGAAAAGATGGCGTGGAGGTGCTGCAAGACTGAGAATATCTTGGAAATAGAAGGAATGGAGGTGGGAGATGAGTAACTACACAGAAAAGACGAGCGGAGCGCAAATCAAGGCTCTGCTGACCGAAATGTACGGCGGAATGAGGTGGTGCGACTTGGATTACTACGACAACAGCATCATCGGTATCAGCAGAGTGCCCGCACTACCATCAATCAAGAAGTTATATGACTTGCTTGAGCAATTTGAAATCAACCCTTTGTTTGTCACAATAGGGACAAACGGATGGGAACATCTCACCATGTGGTTCAGCAATTGGGACGGAACGGACATTGAAATCGAAGACTAACTAACAAAGAAAGCCATGAAAAAGATGCAAATCAGGGAACGAATCAAGGAAGACCTTAAAGTAGGAGGTCTCCTTGAAAGAGGCTACATGAAGGAGTTTAATAGACTCTATCACGGAAGCGCAAGAGCCATAGACACGTTCCACGCACGCTATGGTGACGACGGATTGACTGTGGTGTTCACCATCACCATCAACGGCAAAAGCCAAGAGCTTATTGGGAACATCCCAAACTGGAAAGAATGTAACAATTAAAAACTAACAACAATGAACGCTAAACAAAGAAAGACGTTGCAATGCTACGCTGAAAGCCTTTATGAAATCAAGTCGGCCATCGAGGAAATGATGGACGAAGAAACAGAAAAGTTCGACAACATGCCCGAAGGTCTGCAAGAGAGCGACCGAGGTGAGGCGATTCTGGAAGCAATCGAAAAACTTGAGTCTTCCGCAAGCAGCCTTGAAGAGGCAATCGACCAACTTGACGAAATCACGGAGGGCTGACCTATGACAGACAGACAGATTAGGTTTTTGGTCGGCGCGGTCAAATGTTGTGCCGTCCCCAAGGATGGGGAAGAGCCGTCAACCGAAGAGATGGTGGAAATCGTAAAAGAAAGGATGAAGTGATGGAAGATGCAGTGGTAAGGCTCATCAAGACCTCCATCAAGGTCATGGCGGAACGAAAATGGGAAACGGCTGAGGGCTTGGTCGATGAGATACTAGACCAAGGACACCTCGCCCTGCACCCAGAGAAGAAAGAAGAGATTGTCGAATTTGTAAAATCATTGTAAAAAATAAAAACTTAAAAAATTATGCCAAACCATGTAACACACATCGCTACGTTTAGCGGCAAGCAAGAAGACGTCGATTTTATCCTTGGAATCATCAAAACAGAAGAAACCGACGACAACGGTGAGCGATGGACTCGCCACATTGATTTCAACAACATAATTCCGCAGCCAAAAAGCCTGTTCCTAGGTGAAATTGGTGAAAAGGAGGAGAAAGAGACACGGGGATGGAATTGGTACGATTGGAATCGAAAAAATTGGGGCACAAAGTGGAATGCCTACTCTACGGCGCAAGACGGAAACACAATCACATTCGATACCGCTTGGGCGTCACCTGTTCCAATAATGGAAAAACTACACGAGATATGTAAGAAATACGATGTTGAATGCGAAGTCTTCTATGCAGACGAGGATAGTGGTTGCAATACTGGACTTTACAAGTTGGGAGGTGGGCTGTTCCAATACATACAATACGATGACAACACCCCAGCGGCATGGAACGCATACAGGATGACTCATCAATATTGGGAAGAAGACCTTGTTATGAACGAAGATGGCACCATGGCTTACAAAGAAGAGGAGGAATAACTATGGTGGCATTGGCAATCTTGTTCGCTTTGATAGCGGACTTCTTCAAGTACAACACTGGAGATAAATTCTTTGATTAACCTAAAAGTTGCGCACGACACGGACTTAGTGCTTTTCAAAATGTATCAAGTAAGGTATCAAGTAATAGTAATCTTTGAAGGCGAATGGCACCACGAAGGCTTCTTTGAAGACATTCGCCAAGCGGAAGAACACAAAGACAGATTGTCGGAAAGACTTTATATTGGAACAGACTCCGAGGAATATTCAGTATTCATAAACGAAATAAAAATCTAAAACTAATAAACCATGGAATTCTATTTGATTAAACACAAAGAAAACAAAACAACATCGTCTTGTATGCCATATCTATTTAAATCGAAGGAAGCGGCACAAAGATACATAGACGAAGCAACTTATTTCCCAAAAGAGTTTACTGTTGTTGAAGCAATAATTATGGAGGACTGAGAAATGACAACGACTAAACAACCGAAAAACAAATCCGTGGTCAACATCGCAGAGATAGCGAGAGAGTACCGATACAAGATGGAGGTGGTTTATATCTACCCTCAAAGAGCATTCCTCTCCATCAGCGACAACTTTTTGAGAAGCCCTTATCCTCGTCACTTGACGAGCGTAGTCCGCTCCGCACAGTATGTGGAAAGGATATGTGACAAATACTCGTTCTAAACGGCTTTTGACCGAAAGTTAATAAATCATAAATCTTAGACAAGAAAAGCGCTCAAATCAAACGAAACACACTAAATTTTTGAAATTATGAGATACGAAGACACCTGGTTTAACAAACACCCTATGACAATGTACGGTGGCACTGCTTTCGGTCGTATCCACTGGGTACACCACTATGTTGAAGTATTGACGGGTTTTACTCCGATGAATCGCAAGAATGACGACGGCTCGATTGATGTGCTTGGAGTTTCTACGACAAAGATTAGCAGCGGCTTGTCGTTCGGAGGATACAACAGAGCGGCAATGCAGAAATCGCTTGCGGAACACGCAAGGAAACTCGAAGACGCTGGCGCTAAAATCATCAAGCACACAAAGAACCGACTTGTAGCGAGATACAAGAACGAGACTGGCGTGTATGTAATCTCGCCGCTAACCGCAAACACTTTCTACGAAAAAGAATGGAGGAACGAAAAATGACAACAGACAAAATCAAATTAGCAATTGGCGAACACCTTTGGAACCACTGGATGAACGAAAAAGACATCAATAAACTTAAAAAAGCAGAGCAGACGCTTAGGTCTGAACTCGAACAAGGTATTATTCCTAATGAGTTCAAATACTATGCCGAGCTTGAACTTCTGCAAAGGAGGATAGGAAATGGATAGCCTCACAGAGAAATCGCCGTACAAAGACCTCCTTGCCGCTTGGAAGGAGGTCAACGACTACGGCTACTTCGCAGCGAACGAGAAAAACACGAAGAAAGCCTTGAAAAAGAAAGGCGTGACACTCGCAAGATGGGTTAACACACCGAAGAAAAACCGTGCGCTGTACATCTATGCGAGACCAAATAAAAAGGTGTACTTCACATCGTTCCTCATCGTGGAAGGTAGCGAGGGAGACTCTTTCGTGGCGATGGAGGACGACAAGGAAAAGATGACCGTGCTTCACAGCCACGCAATCAACCGATACATCGAGCGCCACGGATACGACGGCACTTTGGAGCAATGCCAGTGCTACATCTTGAACTACACGATGCTGACAGCACAGAATGTAGACACGATAACGAAAGAAGTCGTAGTCTACTTCGACGAGGGTGTGTTCCTCGGCTGCGTAAAGGATAATGTGACACACCTCAACACCTATGTGTCAAACAACCGCCTCTATACCAACCAACGATTGATGTCGAGAAGGTTGCAGGACATGCTTGACGAAATCATGAAAAAGATGAGAAACAAATAAAACAAAACGAATATGCTTATAATGATTACAAACCGATGCTTTGAGAACTGCCCGCATTGCATGGAAAACTCAAACCCTGATGGGCAGATGATGGACGGACGGACATTCCACAAGGCTGTCATGTTCGCAAAATACATAGGGTCAAGCGTGGTTGCTTTGTCTGGCGGAGAGCCTACCACCCACCCAGACTTCTTCAAGTTCTGCAAGGCTTTGAATGACGATTACAAGATGCCGTTCACTGTCGTCTCAAACGGCACTTGGTGCGACGATGAGAAGATTGTAAGACAGGTAAGGCGAATGTGTTCAGACTTCAAGAACTTTGTTGGAATGCAAGTTTACACGAACAAGTTGTTCTACAAAGACTATGACCTAATCCACGAAAAGAAACCGTTCTTCGAATCATTCGGAGGCAAGGTCGTCCTTGACGAAAGCCAAATCCGCTCGATACAAGACCTTGGGAGGGCAAAGACTTGCGAGATTGCGCAGAAGATGTGCGACGAGAGCAGATACCATATGTCGTGCCTCAACTCGGCACTTTGCGCAAAGCAAGTGGATTATCCAAACTTGTACGGGAAGACGCTTGAAAGGACGGCGATGCACTTCTGCCACCCGATGGTTGACTTCGACGGCTTCGTCCATCTTTCCGAATCGTGGCTATGCCCTCATGTCGGTAATGTGACGAGGGACTTGTTTGATGACATTTGGGTGAACATGCGTCTTTACCAGCCTTGCGGTCGCTGCAAGGGTTACAAGAAGTTCAGCGAAAGCACAGACCCAAAGATTGTAATGGCAAGACAAATAATGAAAGGAGAAATTTAAATATGGCAAGACCAGAACAAAAAAGAAAACAGATGCTCGAAGCGTTTGGCGAAAGATACCAACTTATCGAGCATGACGGAGGATGGCTCCTCTACGACAAGGAAGGACATAGCGCAAGGGCAAACGCACTTTACCTTGGTCTCTTCTACGTTTCAACTGACAACACAAGATATTCGTTTAGAGGCGACTACTACAATACCTTTGACAAACTTATCCAAGCGATGGAAGCCTACAACAAAGCGCTACCATTCGATGCCGAGATATACAATCCATCATATCGGAAGCACTGCATGATTGAAATGGCTTTGCATGACTATTTGAAAGGCTTGGGGTTCAAAATGTCTTGGGGAGGATATGAAGGAACGACATACTACATAGAAGACCCCTACGGACAAAGGATTTGCACAATCCAAGTTGATGTCAAAGAAGACACAACGACAGGAAGAATATCGCGTTTGATTCCTAACTCCGACAAGTGGACAGACGCACCTTTCACTGATTTGGATTCGGCAATCGGAGCGGTAAACAGCATCCTCTCGATGTACTGCCTATCAATCAACGCTATCACGATGAACGTGTTGAACACACTGACAAACGCAAGGGCTTCGCAAGTGCTTGATGTCACGTTTGATGTCAAAAAACTGTCAGCATACAAGGAAGACGCGAAGCAAAAGACCATAGAGCACTTGGAAAAAGAACTGAAAAGACTGAAAGGAGAAATCTGAAATGGCGAAGAAGAAACAAGAAATCGTGCCGACAAAACTTGACGTGTTCAACGAATGGCAGTTCGATGTTGACACACCGAGATTCTTAAAGGAAGTAATTGAAAACAGTGATTGCAAGATGTATGGCGCGTGTTGGAATATTTTCCGCTCGTTGTTGGTTCAAGTAACGCAAAGAGCCACGGAGTTGAACGACCCAATAATGAACGTGTTGATGCTTAGGCTCAACCTTTACGAAGTGCCGAACGAAGAACGCCACATAATTATCGAACAAATCAGAAAGGAAATAGAAAATGACTAAACAAGAAAAACAACTACTATTGATTGACCTCTGTGCGAGGTTGCCGTATGGAGTAAAAATTCATGAAACATCTTCCACAACAAAAATGGAACCCTTCATTCCATTAGGTATCGAAGGTACAAACATTATTCGGAAAGACTATCGTTGTGAATCAACAAATTATATTGGAAGCATTGGTATAGAGATGTGTCTACCATACCTCCGTCCAATGTCAAGTATGACGGAGCAAGAGAGAAAGCATCTACAAACACTACACGACATCATATCCGATGAAAACTATGGAGACGGTTTTTCACCCGCCGCTTGGGAAGCAATATTAGACTTTAACAATTATTGTCGTGAACATCACCTTGACAACGGAGGTTTGATTACTCTGGGTTTAGCCCTTGAAGCACCTGAAGAAATGTACAAATAAAAACTAAACTCATGGAAAAGAAACACCCCAAGAAAGACCTTGAAACGGCAATCGAGAAGATGGCTATCGGAGGCAACAACAACTTTGCCGACTGCTTCCACAACTTCCTTGACCTTGCGCTTTCGTACTTCTGCAACAATATTAACGAACGGCAGATGGCTTTACGCAAGCGTGTGGAAGAGAACGAGGACTTCCGCAAGGCTTACCAAGAGGCACTTGAAGCCTACGGCGACTGTGCCGAGAACTACCAAGACCCGATGGGCGACATGTTTATGGAAAAGATAAGCCACGGACAACACGGACAGTTCTTCACGCCAGAAGACCTTTGCGAGTTGAGTGCAGAGATTATCTTGGGCAACGATTTTTACGACGGAATGACCATCAACGACCCGACGAGCGGAAGCGGCAGAATGCTCTTGAAGGCATTGCAGATTGCGAGGGAGGTGCACGGCAAAGAGCCTTTGCTCTACGCCAACGACCTCTCGATGACATGCGCCAAGATGTGCCTATTGAACTTCCTCGTCAACTCGGTTGACGGAGAGGTCACTTGCGGAGACGCCTTGAAACTCGACTGGGAGAACTTCACATTCTTCAAGATTGACAAGGTGCGAAATATCGCCACGGGAGCGGTTTTTTCAACCTATTGGCAGTACACTACCGCCGATGTCGAGAAAGTGCAGGAGAAACGACAGAAATGGTTTGAATGGGTTTTTGAGTACGGATGGGTGAAGTACAAAAAATATCCATCAATAGAAGATTTAATGGATTCCTATGTAAGTTTGGAAACAAACGACGAAGAAAAACATGATGAAAACGAAGAGTATTCTTTGTCATTTGAACTCGGAGAAGAGATAACAAAGGAGTCTCTCAAAGAAACCGCAATGGAATATGTAAAAGACGACCCTCTCCCCACCGAAATCAAGATGGGAGAGCAACTATCATTATTTGACTAACAACTAAAATCATTAAGTTATGGGAAAGAAAATGAAAATCGACAAGACCGCACGAGTAATCGTAGAAGGAAGGTTGATGATAGACATCGAAGCAGTCAAGGAAAGGTTCGGCGGCAAAATGACCAAAAACGGACTTTTAATCCCGTTGGAGAACATCGAAGTACAAAAGACGGAAGACGGAACAGAATATGTGTGGCTCCCGTATAAGGGAGACGGAATCACCGCCGAAATATCAATACCGTTAAATAGATTGACTAACAACTAAAACACTGACACAATGAAAGTTTACGCAGTATGCAGAGAAGAGGATGAATATGGGTATATTTTAGCTCCTGTTGAAATGTGTGGTACAATAAAGAAAGCGAAAGAAGTTGCAAAAGAATATTGCCCAAAATCAAGATTCGTCAAAGAGAGGAAAGAGGGTATAATAAAATACCGCATAATACCACAAAACATCATAAGCAATGATGTTTATGCAATTTTAGAATACGAAGTTAAATAACTAAAGCAAATCACAATGAGCAATGCAGAAGCAAGCCTAAACTTCATGTTTTGGCAGATGGCGACTGGCATTTCGTACAAAGAGCAGCAGTTGCAAAAGAAACGAAAGAAACAAATTCTAAAAAACGAGCAGGCAGAAGCCGGAACGAAAATCAGATGCGCCATTTGCGGAAAGAAATTTATCAAGGCTTATCCGATACACGCAGTATGTTCAAAAAACAGATGTCACAACAGATACAATGAACTAAAAAACTGACACAATGAATGAAAATACAAAAATAACGCTTGAAATCCTTAAAAAAAGAGTGATTGACAAGAAAACATGTGAATTGCTTGAAAGAACAAGCCAATTTAGCGAGCACAACAAGATTGTTTATAGACATAGAATGTCGAATCCTGAATTTATAAGGTGGAACGTATTAGAAATAACACACAACGGGAACGACAAAAGACAAAATGAGGATATGCTTAATGTAGCAAGATGCTGGTATGAGTGTGGTGTTTACACAGATGAAGAATGGAACACCTATTTCATACCTGCAATCAACGAAATGATTGAATACAACAACTCGTTTGTCAGATGGTATCCTGGCTTCGTCATAAGAAACAAAACAAACGGTAGATTGGCAATCGTCCAATACGATTATGCTCTTGCTTTTTGGGGAACGAACTATGAAAGTCTTGATGTTTGCGAAATCGGAGAAGATGGAAGGGTGTTGGGTTCTTGGGCTTGGGCGAGTTATTCAAGTTTTGAACTCATAGACAAAGAACACACGGACGAAAACATTGCGAAAATAAGAGAATATCACATTAAGCACGGTCATACGCCTCCTTACTATCTGAATCAAAAATTGAGCATTATGTTGTATGGGAGAAATTCGACCGAGCCACCAACAAGAAATTGAAAGAATACAAACAACACAAAATCTAAATCACAATGAAAGAGATTACAATCTACGAATGCGAGGACGGCTCTCGCTTCGACAACAGGAAAGAAGCCGCAAAATACGACGAGGTGCTTGAAAAAGTCAAGCAAATCATGGCTCCGATTGGTGAACCCGTGACCGAATCTTATTCGGCGAAGCAAAGAAACAAAGACGCTGTCGAAACCGCCGTGAAAGACTTCATGCAACTTTGCGCTTGGTGCATCCCAGAATGGTCTGATACTTTCGGAAAAGTGAACGAACTTGAAGACCTACAAAGGTATATTGTCGGTCGTGTTCTTAGCGACTACTCTAATGATTGGATGTGCCTTTGGAAAGCCTATTTCAGACTTTCGTGCATAAGTCCAACTTCCTACATCGAGTACGAGCAACCGTATTGGACAAGCCACGAAGACGAGTATCAAGAAGAACTTTTGAAGCACAATAAACAAAACAACTGACAGAATGGAAGGAGTAATCAAAAGATTCGACTTTGAAGAAAAGAAGACCATAGGAGAAGCTCAATTAGTAAAATTCTCGTTCGGGAAAGAACAAAGCAAGTATTCAGCACTCCGCTCGATGATGAACGGATTTGGAGGAGAATATTGCCCAGAAGGAGATTATGTTAAACTTTATGTCGGCAATACTCTTATGATGAGTGACACGAGAATGGAGAAAAACTCTAATCTTGAATTTGCAAGAAGAGCCTTCGGTGATGTCTTCATTGCTGGACTTGGAATTGGGCTTATCATTCACAACATCAAGGAAAAGGTTGAGAAAGGCATTGTCACATCTGTGACTGTAATCGAAAAAAGTCAAGATGTGATTGACCTCGTTTCGCCGTATTACAAGGATATGAACATCAACTATATATGCGGTGATGTGATGGAATACAAGCCAAATAAAGATGAGAAGTACGACACCATCTATTTCGACATCTGGCCGTTCATTTCTACAGACAACCTTGAAGATATGCGCAAGTTGTCATACATTTGGCGCAGCCACAAGAAAGATAAAGGTAGTTGGATTGGCTATTGGCAACGCGATTATTTGCAAAGAAAAAGAGCACAGGAAAGAAGAGATGATATGCGTGGTTGGTGGTAAAAAAAACAAAAAAAATCTCAAAAACCCTTGCGGATTAAAAATTAGTTCGTATCTTTGCAGCGGCATGAGTAATTTTTACGGTTCATATTATAAAAGCACATCAATGTGTGGCGGCGGAAGAAAAGATTGTTCTTTGAATCCGTTAAATCACTCATGCCCATCACCTCGCCACACACCTCATAAGGGTACTGCTGACTATCAAGACGGCAGTACCCTCTCTTTTTCTGTGCCTATCGCATACAAGCGACTAATCAACCTATCCTACAAACAAGCAAAGGCACTCGCTTTCCTCTGCCTCGTTAGAGGTTACGAGCAACTTACAAACAACCGCTGCTCCTACACCATCAACTCACTGCACCAACTCACTGGCATACACGCAAAGACAATAGAGGAAAGGATTGTTACATTGGAGAAGATGGACTTGGTTGAATACGACAGCAAACACAGAATCGTAATAAGAAGCGCAAAAGCGAAGCACAGAGCCCACAACACGGCAATAACGATACAACTGACCATTGACGGACAAAAGTCCCGCAGAAACGACATAAAGCACGCTGAAACGGAACTTCTCACCGCAAGGATTGCAAACAAGTTGAAACAAGTCAACTTCCACCGCGATGCTCTCAACCGATACCACGAAATAAAGAACAGCGACAAGCCTCGCCGTGGTATGCTCGACGAGTTCAAGAAACTCAAAAGATGGTTAAGGGAACACTGCAAACGGAACTACGACGAAAGCAACTTCACGGATTTCGGTTGGTCGTTCAAGAGCATAGCGGAATATCTTGGCACAAGCCTCGTGAAAGCATTCTCCGTCATCAAGTATGCTATCGAAAATAAGGTCATCACGAAAAGGAAAAGATACAAGGCTATGAAGATATATGAGTGTTCCACAACTGATTATATCGACCATACCTTCACTTCAAATGGAATGATGTTCAAGATGTACGCCAACTCCTATTGCCTCAACCTTGCTGGTACTATTTGATTATAAATACTGAAGATATGACTTACAAAGGAATCGAAATCGGCGAAAAACCAACTCTTGCAATGATTGAAGAGTTTATGAAAGAACATTCTTCTTTGGGATTTGTAACCGACGCAAAAGGGATTTTTTCCGAAGGAGAAAAAAGAAAATGGAAAACAAGCACATATAAGCCAATCAAAAAACTTGAAAGTTTCATCACGGGTATAAACGGTGCTTTGCAGCAAAGGACAAGATGGGAGAAAACAAGGTCGAGAAATAAGGCTAAAAGAGAAAAAGATGAGAAAAAGAGAAATGAAGAAAAAACAAAACACAAATCTTCTGATTATTCAAAACTGCTACAAGACCCTCGTTGGCAAAAGAAACGATTGGAGATTATGCAGCGTGACAACTTCACTTGCCAAATGTGCGAAAATGGTCTTACAAGCGGAGTGCCGCTGAATGTACATCACTATGTTTACCACAAGGGCTATCTACCTTGGGAATATCCAGACAAGGATTTGATAACGCTTTGCGTAAACTGCCACCACAAACTACACGAAGATAAACCTAACACCACAAGAAAATGATTATTTCAGCAATTTATTTCAAAGACAAGGAATGCAGCCATCTTAAGATTGTCGATTCCTATTGCGGCCCATCACACATCTTAATAAACGGAAAAGTCATCGAGCCTTCTCACAATGGTTCTTGGAACCCAAACGACTTCATTGTAGAAGGCGAGGTGAAAGAAATCAAGGCCGCAATCAAAAAAACCGTTGTATCCCACTACATGAACAGGGAGACGGAAGAAACGATGTCGGTGCAGGTCTATAAAGACAGCATCAAGTCGTTCAAGAAGGAAAACGGCGAATACAAGGACTTGGAAAGCGAGTACCTTTGCAGAAAGATGGAACAAACATACATTCCAGTAAACAAGACATATTACGAATACGAGGATGTGGTTTTCATTCGTCAAGAAGCATACTTGCAACCTGACAAGTATTGCAGATGCGATGGCGTCGTAAGTAAAGACGACGATGCCAAAAAGCGCAATTTCTTCGTTTATAAGTTTGACAAGTGGACATTCTGCAATGACCTCGTGAAGCGTATCATGGAAGAATACGGCATACAGCGTGTACAAAACAAGAACGAAGCGACATCGAATGAATACTATATCCTTCACGACAAAGCGAGAGAATACAAATGGTTGGAGTTCTGCGATAGCGAATATTTCAGAACTTATGAAAATATGTTTCAAAAGGACTATGACAAGCCAGCCTATATATACGGCACTTATGACGATTGCATGGCTTTTGAAAACAATATCGAGAAAGATATGAGAAACCGTATAGAAACCTATCTTGACAAAATCCGTGTCACATCAGTCAAGAAAAGCGACTTAAAGGCTATATACGATGGTTTGAAAGACTTGGAACAATCCGCTATCAACAAAAAAAACAAGACAAAGAAAGAAATCGCCCAAGACATAAGAATGTTTCTTTCAAAGTTCGCTGAATTGTCTAAAATCAAGTAATATAAAAATCCGAGGAATACTTCAACATCGCCAAGAAACGAATCGAAACTGAACTTAATCAACCAACACTATTTTGATATGGGAGCAATAAGAGAAAGCGAAGACGCAATCCGTGAAAAATACGAAGCGTATAACAAAGAACTCAACAAAGCATCAAGCGAATTGTCGAAAGTATGCGCAATATGCACAAAGCCAATCATAATTACAAAAGAAGGTATAAAAGACAGATGCTTGGACTGCAACTTTAAAAAATCACTGAATTTGCACATGAAACTATTCGCACAAGCGTTGGAAGTCAATGAAAAACTAAAAAACATAACGATATGAACAAAAAGAAGACCAAGAAACAACTGGAGCAAGAAGAGTACGAGGCTATGAGGCAACGAGCACTCAGACCATTCAAGCCTTCGCTCACAGACGAAGACATCAAGGAGTTCGAGGAACGCATTCGCCAACAAAGCCTCGAAAACATGAAAAAGAACAAAGAGGAACTTAACGCCTACGACAGAGAGAAAGTCAAGGAAAGAGCCTCATTCATCCACCACTTTGCCACAAACCAAGTACCATGAAAGACTTCAAGTTCGACATCTTCCAGTGGGGAAGATACAAATGCACGGTAAGACTCAAATTCCCGAAAAACTGGATATTCTCAAAAGAGGACATCATCGAAGGAATCGAAAGCAAATATCCGTCGCTCAAAGGTCAAGAATACACGATTTCGCCTACGGCTTGAAAAAAAAGTTGAACATTTTTGTTGACAATAAAGAAAAAAGTCGTATATTTGCAGCGTCATATTCGGACATAGACAACGGGACGAGGGGAGGAAAAACGCTATTCCGCCTCCCCTCAATGTCCCAAACTAACAAAGGGAATAGCGCAGGAATAGCAATGAAAAAAGTAGTTTTGAACGAGCTGTTCATCTCCAACTTCAAGGGAGTGACCGCTCACCATGTTTTCGGAGAGAACGAAAACAAAGTCTCAGGCCGTAACGCAAGCGGCAAATCAACAATCATTAGGGCATGGTTCTGGCTTTTGTCTGGACGCAGTTCTGCCGATACGGTTGCCAACTCCGATTTGTTTGACAACCGTTATGAACTTGACGAGAACACGCCTACGGCAAGCGTCAAGGCAGTCGTCACAATCGAAGGCGAAAAGTACACGATTGAAAGAACGGCAAAGGCAAAGTTCTCTCGCAAGAGAGGTACATCTTCTTACGAGAAGGCAAGTTCCGACGAGTATCATTTCTTCATTGATGAAATAGAGCGCAACGCCACTGACTTCAAGGAATGGTTGACTGCAAACATCGCTTCGGAAGATATGTTGCAGTACATGCTCGGAGGCGAGTTCTTCATTACGAAAATCTTTGACGACAAGAAAGCCGCCAGAGCCATCATCGAGAAGACCGTAGGAACTGTCACAAGAGAGGAAATGCAAGGGGACTATGAATCTATTGACGAACTCTTGCAACGCTTCTCATTGGATGAAATTGATGCCAGAGCGCAAAACATGGCAAAGGCTATCAACGACCGCCTCAATGAAATCCCCGCTTTAATCCGCAACAAGGAATCGGAAATCGCGGAAATCGAGCAGACGGATTTCGTGGCTACCGACCGCGAGATTTCGGAACTCGAAGCCGAACGCGACCGCCTTGACAAGCAGATGACCGACCTCACGGAGCGTATCAAGCCGCAGATGGAAGCGAAGCACGAAGCCGAACGCACTTACCAGATGAAGAAGGATGTGATGGAAAAGGCTTACGAGGACTGGAAGAAGTCTTTTGATATTCGCCGCCAGAAACTCACGGACGAAATCGCGGCAATCCGTCAGCAGAACGCAAAGAGCGAAAAGGCTCGCTTTGACGAGGAAGCAAGGCGCAAGATGTTGTCACAAGACATCGAACGTGACAAGCATTCGCTTGAACTCGCGAAGCAGAAGAGAGAGAGACTTGTCGCAGAGAGGGACGCTGAAAAAGCAAAGACGCTCGACAAGACTTCAACACTTTGCCCACATTGCGGAGCGGAACTGCAAGGAGAGAAACTCCAAGAGGTCATCGACCGCTTCGAGAAGGTCAAGCGCGAGCGCATCGACTCCATCGTCAACGAAGGCAAGCGCACAGCCTCCGACATCGAGGCTCTTGAAAAGCGCATCGCAGATATGCAGAGGCAACTTGACGAGCCTATGCCGCAAGTCATCACCCAATCTACCGATGACCTTGAAAAGCAAGTGCTTGAAATCGCCAACACCAACACAAGCAAGATTGCTTTCTTGGAGACCGAGCAAGGAAAAGCACTTCTCGACGACATCGGCTCGGTGGTAATTCCAGAGGTCAAGATGCCAGAGACAAATGACATCGAAGCGGCAAAGAAGCAAGTCAACGCGCAACTCGTGCCGTTATACGAGCGCAGAGGGCTCAAAAACCGCCTCACAACGCTTCGCAACGCTTTGGATGAACTTCGCGTCGAACAGAAGGATAAAGGCTCGGAACTCGCCGTTTACGAGCAGCAGAGACAATCCGTCAAGGACTACAAGCAGGAACAGATGGAAATCCTCAGCCGCAAGGTCAACGACGGTTTGAAGTTCTCACGCTTGGAGGTGTGGAGCAAGCAGAAAGACGGCAACGCAATCCCAAACTTGGTGCTGAAAGACTCTAATGGTGTCAATTTTGCAACGACTAACCAAGCAAGCAGAATCTTGACAAGCATTGATGTGCAACGGTTTTTCTGTGAAAAACTCGGTGTAAATCTTCCTACCTTCGTTGATGAAAGTAGCACAATTAACAACGAAAACCTTCCTAAACTTGACGGAGTACAAATGTTCTTCTTGTTCTGTGCAGATACTGGTTTGAAGATTGAGAGCAAATAATACACAACCGCCCGCCAATGCTCGGAATCTTGACGTTCTTCCGAGTACAGCGGGCACTTTAAATTGAAAAACAATGAGCAAGAAAAAGAAACAAGAAATCACACCCGCACAATACGAAGTCCTGAAAGCCGTGTGCCGCGACTTCGACGAATCACATAACCGCGTAATGGAGAGAACGGCACAAGTGGTCATACCGCTCGTGTCATACATCAACAACAAGGTGGAGGACATGGTTGAAGCACTCGACGGCAACAACACACATTTTTCGATGAAGATACGCAACAAGGCCAACGGCGTAATCCGCGCCTGCGAGGACTACATCAAGGTCTTTGAAGGCCTCATCATCGAAGGCGGAATGCAAGCCTTCGGAGAGATGACCGACATCCTCTTCCCCTGCCTCGACAGCTGGTTTGAGACAATATCAAGAGCAAAGGACGTGAATCCATCGCTCGAAGTAAGGAGGAGAGCAAAGTTGCGCTACCACGACCCATTTGTCGCCAAGGTCAAGGAATGCCAAAACGCTTTTGAGGACGGCTACGAGAAAGGCTACTGCGACTGCGTGAACGATGTGACGAAGGAGTTGGCGAAGTTGGTGCAGCAAGACATCGAGACCGCCGTCATCAAGATTGACAACGGAAAAGTGAACATAGAACCCGTTCCAAAGGAGAAAAAGCCATGACACACAAAGAAATCAAAGACAACTACGAAGCGGCAAAGGAAAAACGCATAAGAGACTTCGGCAAGGCTTGCGACGCTTATGTAAAGGAGTTCTGCCGAATGTATGATTTCAACTATAAAGACGTATGTTGGATACCTCAAGAAAGAATCGGAGTCGGTGGTGTTTGCTCTATCGCGGACTACTTCTTTAATTTCAGTGACATACGGCTGTGTGTTGACGAAGGTGTGGAATGGAAAGACATAGTGGAATGGTACGACTACACGACGGAAGCCGTTCCGCTTGGGTTCAACAACATAAACCTCAAATCGTGGCTGATGGGAGCTCCGCGAGCGTCAAAGGATGAAATAGAACGCATAAAATCCTTACGCAACGAGATTGAAGACATAGTAAAGAGTGCAAACGAGAAGAACGGAGGATTTTGATATGAGCGTACTGTACAAAATATTAGCTTACTACGGTATGCCAGAAGAAAACATTGAAACCGCAGTCGAACAGATTGCAGAGACCTACGGAGCCTGCCGCTACCTTGATGGTGTAAAGGCTGGCGCGGATGCAGTAAAAGAATTAGGAGGACAAAAGCAATGAAGAAAGAACTACAACTGCAACCTAATGAGCCTTTGCACGACTGGATAGACCGCCTTGCCGACAACCTCGTTTTGTCCGTCAAACAACGCGAAGCTATGCACGAAGTAAGCAAGAAATCCTATATCAAAGGCATACACGAAGCATTGAAAGCAAATGAAACAGCGCAAGCACGCTACACAATCGAATATGCCGACAACGGAGTTATCATCCGCGACCCAATTCTCCCTTACACAGAGGTTGTCGCATTTGTGAGAAACGATAACCCAACACCTTGCGCGATAGCGTTAGGCAAGTTGATTTACGAAGACATCGAGGAAGCGGAAAATAACTTTGAAGATGATTTCATCGGATATGAATTGACAATAAACATTGAACCATTAAAACCACAAGACAATGGATAAATACGAGAACGATGTGCATAACTGCACTAACCAGCAACTTGCCGACTTGCTCGATGAAATTGCAAATGGAGCAGAAAGCGGTATGAAGCAGATTGAGCTTGACGAAGAAATTATTGAAATCGCCAAGCAAGATATCAAGATACTGAGGGAAGCTGCAAAGCGACTGCGCATACCACCGCATCCGACTTTCCACGAAGAATATATGGGGGAATGCTTATGAGTCCATTCGCAACTTACGTCAAATCTATAGATGTCCTCACCGATAAAGGCTGGAAGACATTCGAGTCAATAAAATATGCAGCCGCATTCATCGGTTGCGCTCACTGCACACTGTCAGCAAAGCTGATACGCGACCTGCCGTGCAAAGGATACCAAGTACGATACCACGAACAAACTCAAACTATAATACAATGAGAAAAATTCTAACATTCGCGGCTCTGCTGCTGGTGGCGGCAACCGCAAAAGGACAATCACAAAAGTATGACGAAACCCACAAACACCAACTTTTCAGCAACACTGGGGTTGTAGTTGACATGGGCTTGTCGTACAATATCGAGAACGGCAAAAGAAACACCGATTTGATGATTCTTGTGCCTAAACGCTTATCTCCGTACTGGTACTTTGTCGCAGGCGGAGAAATCAACGGGTTCATCCCCAACGGCTTCGACAGATACGCGAAGATGATGGCAGGATTCTCGTTTGATGCACTTCCGTTTGAGGTATATGCCTTGTATGGTGCAAACTTCAATCCAAGCGCAAAGGTGAAATTCGGCATGGCTCTCAAAGGCGGTGTCAATCTGCAATTCAAGATTACCGATGTGTTTTCCATCCGCGTGGGTGGCGGCATCGACCGAATCAACAATGGCAGCAAATGGCAAAGCAACGCGACAGCTACTGTTGGATGCAAGTTCGATTTCGGCATCACCGAACAAGACCGTATCGCAATCAGCATTTATAACACCATGCGAAGCGAATACGGAGAGTTGAAAGGCGAGAATAAGCTGTTGAAAACCGAGTTGGAAAAGGCGCAAAAGACCAATGAGGAGCAAAACACCACCTTATCGGAGTCAATCGCGCTGCTCAACGAAATGCGAGACCAGCTCAACTCGTGCAAGCAAGAACGCAAGGAAATCGAAGAGAACTGCAAGAAAGGTCTGCAAATGATTTACTTCGACGTTGGTTCTGCGAGGATTTCTGACGTCATGGACGACCTTATAGCCGACGCAGCGGACATCATCATCAACGACAGCCATGACTACCGCATCGAAGGCTATTGTTCTGCCAACGGCTCTGACTACACCAACCAAATCTTGTCAGAGAAGAGAGCGAACGCTGTCTACCAAAGGCTTATAGCTTATGGTGTCCCCGAATATCGCTTATACACGAAAGGCAACGGCATGACCGAGATTGACCGAGCAAGCGAGCAAAGGGTTATCATTGTGAAAATAAAGTGATTTGGATTTAGTTTCTTTGAGCCGTGTGGCTACGGTTGCACGGCTCTTTTTAAAACTTGGAAACTATGAAAAAAAGAGACGAATATAAAATGACACAACAAGTAGACACAACGGACATTAAAATCAATAAATTTATTGAAGACCTTAAAAAAGAGATGGAGGACTAAATTATGACAGACAAAGTAAAATTAATCAAGGAAGAGATTAAAAGATTATATAATCTATATGAACTTGCAAATGATTATCAAAGAATGGGCGCATGCTCTACTATTCTTGACTTCATCGACTCCCTTCAAGAAGAATCTGGTAGTGAAGTCAATTTCACAACCAAAAGTGAGGATTTGGAGGAAGAATTAAGGAAAATCCTTAATAAACATTACTATTTTCCAGATGAAGATGATGAATTGAGAAGTACGCCAGAATTGGCTAAATATATTGCCCATCACTTCGCTGAATGGCAAAGAAAGAAAGACCAAGAAACCATTGAACTTGCTGAAGAACATGCAATGCTTGCTGGTATGACGAAAGAACGAGAGGCAATGATGAAAGATGCTGTGGAAGGTACTGTCAAGTATGAAATCGGTAGTGCAGAAATTCATAATTCCCAACTGCTACCAAGTAGATGCAAATGTTGTCGCTTGGAAATATGCAGATAGTAAACGCAACACAAAAGAAATTCTTGATAATTACGAATTAAAAGGAGGTGAGAAATGAACCAAGATATAGCGCACTGCGACAGCGATTATTCGTTTCCTACGCCCAACGGATTGTTGATAGAACCAAGATTCTGTTTCAAGCGCGACACCTGCAAACGATACAAAGCCTACCGCAACCTCAAAGGCGACGAGGAATTTCCTATATCGTTCTGCTCTGCGGTTGAGTGCATAAAAGAAAACTACAAACTATATTGGGAGGAAAAACAATGATTGACTTCTGCAACTACAAATGGACTACCGAAATGGAAGGCGGTCGAAAAATACACACAGGACAGCCTTGGATGTGGTACGACTGCGATGCCGTGTATGTTAGAAGCGGTATGGCTGAACTTAGTGCATACCGAGAGCCTAACACTATCCATCATTGGGATGGAAAGACATACAATCCTACCGTCGCCTGCGGCCTTCTCCGTTCCGTTGACACCTTTTCATACGGAACTTTCTCAGCCGAGATACAACTGCCGAAAGGTCGCAACCTTTGGCCTGCGTTCTGGCTATGCGGAAGCGGAGAGCCTTGGCCTGCTTGTGGCGAAATAGACATCTGCGAAGCATGGACTAACCGCTTCGGAGGCTATTTCAAACTTGGCATACCTCACCCTCCTTACCTCGTTCCATCGTGGAATACGACGACCAATATCCATTGGCAAGAGATTGGAAATCTTTTGGGTGTCCCCGATGGAGAACACAAATCAGTAGGTTCTCGTAGGCTACCCTTGCTGTTCTCGTTGAAACGACCTGCGCACAACTTCGTCAAATACGAGGTGGAATGGCGGCAGGACATCATCACCTTCCGAGTGAACGGGAAGCGAGTGAGAACCTACGGCTACGATGTGGCGAAGCACCTACACGACAAGCGAATGAATGTCATCTTCGACCTATGGACTACGGGCGAGAACTTCACCTGCGACACACCGATGAAGATACGAAACTTTGAATACAAACCGATTGAAACATTATAACCATGATAGTAAAATTAGTCAGAAGAAAAATTACAAGACGAGGATATTTCGTCAATGTCTATGACATCTATATTGGCATACGACCTATTTTCTTTCCATTCTAGATAAAATGGTATGCAGATAGAAAAGACCTTTCAGAAGAACAAGCAAAAGAGCTTATTTGGAACTCTTATCTTTCTGTCAAAGGAACAAAATTAGTAACAATAGTAGAATAATCAAGACTATGAGGGCAGATGAATTGATGCTTTTCGACTGGGTGTACGGCGTTGACGGAAATAGAGAAACACCTTCATGCATAGCAGCCGTGGACATTTATCCGACAAACAAGACACCGAGAGTTGTTGTTGTTGGAGGTTATGGGTACCAACAAGAAAACCTTAAACCCGTAATGATTACCAAAGAAATCCTAAAAGCAAACGGTTTTGAGGAAGACCCAGAAGACGGGACTATGTGTTGGGGAAATAAAGAGCTTGAAGAAGTAACTTGGAGAGGGACAATCCTTAAAATAGACTCATTGTCCGCTTCGCTTGAACTCGTCTCTTGCATGTATGTCCATCAATTACAACACGCACTAAAAATTTGTGGAATAGGCAAGGAGATTGCGTTATGAAGAACTACCGCATAATCTGCTACTGGCCATCAGAGGATTGGGCAGTGCAAGAACGCATAGAGAAAGACGACCACACCACCGATTGGATGGAAGTACACCGATGCACCGCGAAAGGTGAGGAAGGGTACAAGGAAGCAAAGAAATGGATAAAGGAGAACGGAAAATGAAAACAAAAAGACTATCTCTACAACAACTACTCGACAGCGAAGTGACAACGGGAATAGACGGAAAGGAAATCAAATTCAAGGTGGGTAATGTGCAAGGCGACAAGGAAATGGTGACGCTCGCCAATGAAGACAAGACAATTGGCATACACTTCTACTACATCGACCTTGACAAAAAAGTAAAATCGTCAATACGGCTTATAAAGACGCTTGACGGTTTAGAGCCAAAGTTGGCATACAGCGGAGGGAAAGACAGCGATGTCATACTTGCTCTTGCCCAAATGAGCGGAATCAAGTTCCATCCAATATACAAGATGACGACCATTGACCCGCCTGGTACGCTTGCACATGTGAAATCCAATGGCGTTGAGATTCGCAAACCGAAAATGACATTCTTTGAAATAGTTAGATATGCAGGTATGCCTAATTCTGCATATAGGGTTTGTTGCTCTTACTTAAAAGAATACAAAATTCTCGACAAGGCAATACTCGGTATTAGGGCTAACGAAAGCAACAAAAGGAAAGAAAGATACAAAGAACCATCTCAATGCAGGATATATAGTAAAAAAGAGCGTGTTGAACAGTTCTTTCCAATACTCGAATGGACTGATGATGATGTGAAAGATTTCATAAACCATTACGGCATACAATGCGCACCAGTATATTATGACAAAAAAGGTATTTTCGATGTCACAAAAAGGTTAGGGTGTTTATGTTGCCCATTGAAAGGCGATAAAGGTTTGGCAGACTTCAAGAAATATCCGAAGTTTGTTAGATTATGGATTAGGGGGGGGGTACAATTTATTGATAATCACAAAGATAGCGAAACAGCGAAAAAATACAAAAATGCTTACAATAGGTTTTTTCGGAACTTGTTTTGTAATTCTGACGAAGATTATAGGCTGAAAAAAACAGGGTTGTTCGGCAATCTTGACTGCAAGCAGTTCCTCGAAGACTACTTCAAAATCGACCTTCCCTAAATTTTCTCACTTTTTTCTTGCAAGTTTCGGAAAGGTTCCCGTATCTTTGCAGCGTGAAAATAATAGTTGACTATTGTCTCACCTATGGTAGTCAAATCAAGAAATATAGGCATAGCAGCCTTTGAAAGCGAAGTGAGACACGTGAGTAAAAGGCTGCTATTGTTTTTGAAAAGAGTAAAACAATGGACGAAAACTTTTGCAACTGCAATCGAAAGACTGGTAACTTCTATGTCGAAGAATCATATCGTATTCCTTTGACCGCTGGAATAATTGAATGGAAGTATATCCACGACCATCAAGAGTTGATTTCTTTCACTTATGACAGCGACAGACATGTATATGTTTATATCTTTGCAGAGGTTTACAACTAACAATTAAAGGATGTAGGTCGGTGAGGTCTTCCGCTACACTGCCTCACCGACCGAACCTTAAAATAAAACAAAGTGTAGCGAAACAAAAAGTGTAGCAAAAATGAACGACAATTCGGGATGGATAAAAATTCATAGAAGCACCATCGACCATTGGATTTGGCAAGACGCACAAAAGTTCCATTGGTGGATTGAGTTGCTTTTTATGGCGAATTGGGAGCAGAAGAAAGTAGTAGTCGGCAATACCATTGTGACGGTCGAGAGAGGGCAAATGGTCGCTTCAAACAGTTTCTTGATGGAAAAGTGGGGAGTATGCACACACACTGTAAGGAACTTCCTTCGATTGTTAGAGGCTGATGGGATGATTACTCAAACAACATACCCCAAATATAACATCATAACTATCTGTAATTACGATAAATACCAAAACAAGGAAATAGCAAAAGTTGACCACTCCGCTGACCTCAAATTTACCCACAACTCTGACCCCAACGCTGACCCCTTGACTGACCCCAACGCTGACCCCTTGACTGACCCCAACGCTGACCCCTTGACTGACCCCAACGCTGACCCAAACAAAGAATATAAGAATATAAGAACTAAAGAAGATATTATCCCCCCTACCCCCCAATGGGGAGAGCAAGCAAGTCTTTTTGTAGATGATGCAGACGAACAGAAAGCGAAAGAAAAAAAGACAAGCAAAAAGTTTGTAAAACCAACCATTGAAGAAATAGATGCTTATTGCAGAGAAAGAAACAATACAATAGATGCAGAATCATTCTTCAATTTTTACGAAAGCAAAGGGTGGTTGGTTGGCAAAAGCCCAATGAAAGATTGGAAAGCTGCTGTTAGGACTTGGGAGAAAAACAGACAACAAGCACCGCAACCTTCATTACAATTGCAAGCCAACCGATACGAAATGATTGACGAGCAAGGGAACAGATACTATCTGCAAGGCTACGGCAAACACAAAGTGATAATACCTGCCGACGCTCCACCGAGACCAAGCGAGACGATGTTTTGGAGCAACTACACGAAATCTTGGTATCAACCTTAAAATCCGAAAACGATGTTTTACAACTGGGCTAAATACGGAATAGTCGTACCTTACGGAAGAAGCGGACACATACGGACAACTTGTCCCAGATGCAGCGCAGACCGAAAGAAGAAATACGACAAGTGCCTATCCATCGACCTCGACCAAGGCGTGTTCCACTGCCACAACTGCGGTTGGGAAGGAAGTGTCGCCGAAGAGGAAGAGTGGGAGAAAAACGAAAGAAAGGAGCAATGGAAGAGACAGCACAAGCCTATGAAAAAGAAACCAGAGGAATACAAGAAGCCAACTCACACTGGCAGCAAGGAACTTTCTGAAAAGATGGTTGCCTACTTTGCCAAGAGAGGCATAAGCAAGCAGACACTTATCGACCTTGGAGTGACAGAAGGGATGGAAATGATGCCCCGCAAAGACGATGACCAAGGCGAAGGGTTTGTCAGCAGGAACACAATCCAATTCAACTACTATCTCAACGGAGAACTGATAAACACCAAGTTCAGAACGGCTGACAAAAAGTTCAAGATGGTCAAGGACGCCCGTCTTATACCTTACAACATCGACTCAATCAAAGGTCAGAACTACTGCATCTGTGTTGAGGGGGAAGTTGATTGTCTGTCTTTCCACGAGATAGGATACACTTCGGTAGTGAGCGTTCCGAGCGGGGCAAATGCGAACCTCGAATGGCTTGACGATTTCATTGAGGAATACTTCGATGACAAGGAGACAATCTATATCGCATCCGACACCGACGCAAAGGGTGTTATGCTGAAAGACGAACTTGTAAGACGCTTCGGAATAGAGCGGTGCAAGGTGATAACCAACTACGGAGAGGGGTGCAAGGACGCGAACGATGTGCTTCAGAAATATGACAAGGAAACACTCAAGTCCATCATCGAGAAAGCGGACTACATACCTGTTGAGGGTGTGTTTGCGATAAGAGACTTTGAGAAAGACCTTGACGCTCTGTTCGAGAAGGGATTGAGTAAGGGATGCACGATGGGATTCCCCAACCTTGACGAGACATTCTCGGTTGAGACGAAGCGTTTGATGATTGTTACAGGTATTCCTGGCATGGGAAAGTCGGAGTTCATCGACCAAATGGCAGAGAGGCTGAACATCAGATACGGATGGAAGGGTGCGTTTTTCAGCCCAGAGAACGCGCCGAAGCAACTCCACGCAAGCAAACTCATATCCAAGTTTTCTGGTCTTGCTTTCGGTGCAAGATATATGTCAAGGGATGAATACCAATACACGAAGGACTATATTGACAACAACATGTACTTTATCTTCCCATCTGACAACTTCAAACTCGACAACATCTTGGAGAAGGCGAAGTATCTTGTCAGACGGTACGGTGTGAAGATGGTCGTAATCGACCCATACAACCGATTGGAAAGCGAGCAAGGAAACCAAACAGAGACGAAGTACATCAGCGAACTTTTGGACAAACTCACGACATTCGCCCAAATCAACGATGTCCTCATGGTTCTCATGGCTCACCCAGCAAAACAAAGAAAGAACGAGAACGGTAAGTACGACATTCCTACGCTATACGACATCAGTGGCTCCGCCAACTTCTACAACAAGGCGGATTTCGGTATTGCCGTGCATCGTGACAAGGAAGAAGGCACTACCATAGTTTCAATCCAAAAGGTCAAGTTCAAGCATCTTGGAGAACCGAAGGATGTGAAGTTCAAGTACGACTTGCCTAACGGTAGATACTTGCCATACACAGGCGAACTTGACCAATATGAGTATTCCATAGAGAAAGCGGCATACATTCTCAAGTACGAGAACAAGACACTTGAACAGCCACACGATGATACAAGTCATATCGGTTACGAAAGAAACAATGGTGAGGAGTACACCGTCCCAGAAGAGCCTCAGTCTTTTCCGACAACAATCCAACCGAACCAATCGTTCGACACACCGATTGAACCGCTGTACACCCAAAAGGAAGAAGACGCTTACTGGGGGCAATTCCAACACGATTCTGAAATGCCTTTTTGATTACTATAAATGAAGTATTATGATTGAGAATAATATTGTTTACAACATGGATTGCGTTGAAGGACTGAAAACGCTTCCAGACAACAGCATTGATTGCTGCGTCACATCACCTCCTTACTACGCCTTGCGTGACTATGGAGTTGATGGTCAGATAGGTTTAGAAGATTCGCCAGAAGCATATATTGACAAGTTGGTTGATGTGTTTTCAGAAGTGTTTAGGGTGCTGAAACCAGAAGGAACGCTTTGGCTTAACATTGGCGATAGTTATTGTGGAACAGGGGATAAGGGCAATTTAAAAGACCCTAAATATCCAGAAGGCAGAAACGGACAAAGAATATCAAAAACAAAAAACATAATTGGATTAAAACACAAAGACTTAATTGGCATTCCGTGGATGGCAGCGTTCGCGCTGCGCGAACGCTGTGGATTCTACTTGCGCCAAGATATAATTTGGCACAAGCCAAATCCGATGCCCGAAAGCGTTACCGACCGTTGCACAAAGTCGCATGAGTACATTTTCCTGATGTCTAAGTCGCAGAAGTATTACTTTGACAATGAGGCAATACAAGAAAAAGCGATAGGTAGTGATAAGCCAAGAGTGTTTGGTGCAAACAACCAAAAAGGTACTATGCGTAATGATATTGGTAGGGTGTTTACTCCAAAAAAGTCAAAAAACGTGCAATACGATGGGCAAAAGCCCAATACAATACACCTACGCAGAGAACAAGGGTTGCCAGACGAAGAATATTCGGTTAGAAACAAGCGTGATGTTTGGAGCGTGAATGTAAAGCCCGACACGGTTGCACACTTCGCAACATATCCAGAAGAACTGATTCGCCCTTGCATATTGGCAGGTTGCCCGAAAGACGGCATAGTTCTCGACCCTTTCATGGGAAGCGGAACTACCGCAAGGGTGGCAATGAAACTCGACAGAAACTACATCGGATTTGAATTGAATCCCGAATACTGCAAGATTATAAACGCAAAGACAAGAGAAATTCAAAAGGAGTTGTTCACATGAAGAAAGTAAACAAAGACCCGTTCAGCAACGGAACGGAAGAAATACCCAAAGAAAGACAAACAGCAAATGACATTAGAGTTATGAATCACGGAAGATGCGAAAGATGCGGATGGTGGGAGAATATATTTGGCACAAAAGGGATATGCCATATATCAAAAGCCTATAATGACGAATCGAAAGTTACGGATAACGACGATTACTGTCCAGACTATATCAACCAAAAGAAATTCAAATTCAAACCAAAAAACAACACTTGAACTATGAAAAAAGGACTTAAAAGAAAGGCTGGAGAATCCATCGGCAACTGGATTCTGCGTACTGCCGAGAAGACAAAGATGACGGAAGAACAAAGTCAGTTACTCATTGCCGTCTACAAGGAATCCTACGACGAAGGCATTGCAATCGGTGAAGAAATAGCTAAAATCAAAAACATAAAGAACAATGGATGAATACAAGAACGGATACAAGATGAGCCGAGACTACAAGCGGCTGAAGCAACTGCTTGACGACGGATACGAGGTCGTCTGCTCTGCGGACTATGATTGGCACGACGGCACGATTTCAAGGGACATCTGCGTTGGTCGTCTTATCCTTGGTAGCACAGAGGAGTACGACCATTATTCTTTCTCTTGCCGAACAATCTGCTACTGCGAATTTTACCCGTCGCGGTACAGAGACCGGAACATGACGGAAGAAGTGATGTTCAAGAAAGCGGTGAGCAGAAAGAACATCGAGTTCATCGACATGGGATAAGAAGCGCTTACTAGAACCGAAAAGAAACCAAAAACAACACACA